>Ga0209465_10000012_pt1 | contig 74336 bp, 71 predicted proteins | sample PanSoiPlot1MoBio_FD_188321 | JGI IMG/M metagenome (GOLD analysis project Ga0209465, IMG submission 188321) | Tropical forest soil microbial communities from Panama analyzed to predict greenhouse gas emissions - Panama Soil Plot 1 MoBio (SPAdes)... | ecosystem: Environmental > Terrestrial > Soil...
TTTGCAACGGTGCTTGTGACGTGCGTTCCACCCTTCGGGGGACAGAGTGGAGACGGCATGGCCCTCATCGAAGCTACACGCGACCACCGCGACAGTCCGCTTGACGTCGTCGAGCGAATGGCCGCGGGCAACAATTGGCCTTTTGAACGGGCCGGCGAAGACGAAATCGGACTCGTAGTCACCGGCCGCTGGACCAATTATCAGGTGTCGTTCACGTGGATGACCGACATCGAAACGCTGCATCTTGCCTGCGCCTTTGACATGAAGGTGCCGGAGCTGCGGCTCACCGACGTGCAGAAATTGATCGCGCTCATCAACGAGCAATTGTGGATCGGGCACTTTGATGTCTGGACGCAAAACGGCGTCATCATGTTTCGTCACGCGCTAGTGCTCGCCGGTGGCGTCGTCGCGTCGGGGCGGCAATGCGAGGCGGTTCTGGGAACCGCAATCGATACCTGCGAGCGTTATTTTCCCGCCTTTCAATTCGTCATTTGGGCAGGCAAGTCGGCGCGCGAAGCGATGGACTCCGCCATGTTCGAAACGACGGGCCAGGCGTGAGCGGCGCCGGGCCAAGTTCGCCATCAAGTTCGGATTTAACTCCGCGCCCTCAACTGCACTCTGATCTGCGCGATTTCTCCGGCCGGCTCGTTCTGGTCGGCGCTGGCAATATGGGCGCTGCGCTACTGCAAGGCTGGTTGCGCCTTGGGCTTGATCCCAACAAGCTTGCCGTCATCGAGCCGCAGCCGTTGCCGCATATCGCGGCGCTGACCGGACAGGGCGTGCAACTTAATCCCGATGCCGGGGCGCTACGCGAGACGAACGTGGCCGTGATTGCTGTGAAGCCGCAAACCGCGGTCGAGGCGCTTTCGCCACTGGCCTCGAATCTTTCTCCATCGACGCTGGTCATATCGATCATGGCCGGCCGGACGCTGCGCTTTCTCGCCTCTGCACTGCCCCAGGTCAAAGCGCTGGTGCGCGCGATGCCGAATACCCCGGCCGCGATCGGGCGCGGCATGACAGTCGCCGTGGCAAGCCAAGCCGACACGGCGCAACGGCAACGCGCGCACCAGCTCCTCGGCGCAATCGGCGCGGTCGAGTGGGTCGCCGACGAGGCGTTGATGGACGCGGTCACTGCCGTATCCGGCTCGGGACCGGCTTACGTCTTCCTGCTCGCCGAAGCTTTGACCCAAGCCGGAACGTCAGTAGGCCTGCCGGCAGTTTTAGCGGAAAAGCTCGCCCACGAGACCATTGCCGGCTCCGGCGAGCTCCTGCATCGATCGCGGGAGAATGCCGCCACGTTGCGGCAGAACGTGACCTCACCCGGCGGTACCACCGCCGCGGCGCTGGCGATCCTGATGCGGCCCAATGGGCTGGTGCGGCTCATGGCCGAAGCGATTGCTGCCGCGACCGCGCGCTCGCGCGAACTGGCCGGGTGACTTTCGGGCACTTGCTTCAAGGGAGCCTTGGAACGACCTCGAGCACCGCATACATTCAGCGGATCGCCAGCGAGGAGTTTGGTCATGGCTCGCAGATCCGCTCGTAAATCGTCGGCTCGATCGTCACGGCGCCCGGTTGCCAGCGCTCCGGGAAGCGATCGCGACAAGATCATTGCCGCTTTTCTGGGACTTCTTGCTGCAAAACGCATCGAGCAGATCGGCTTCGCCGAAATCGCCGAAGCCTCAGGCGTGCCGTTTCCGCAGCTGCGCAATGAATTCGTTTCCACGCTCGCAATCCTCGCGGCGCACATCAAATCGGTCGACCGCGCGGTCTTGAGCGCGGATTTGACCGACGTCGAGGAGGAGCCACCGCGCGAGCGCCTGTTCGATGTGTTGATGCGACGGCTTGAAATTCTCAAGCCGCACCGTGAAGCCGTAGCTTCGCTTCTGCGTTCGGCGCGACGCAATCCGCCGCTTGCACTGGCGCTCAACGCCATGGCGGTGCGTTCGCAACAGTGGATGCTCGCCGCCGCCGGCATCAGCGCGTCGGGGCCGCGCGGCATGCTGCGCGCTCAAGGTCTCGCCGCCCTGTTCGGCGGCGTGTTGCGGACCTGGATTGACGATGAAGATCAGGGCCTCGCCCGCACCATGGCGGCGCTGGACCGTGCCTTGGGCCGCGGTCAGCGATTTGCTGGCCTGCTCGATGACTTGTGCCGCATCCCGGCGCGATTGTGCCGATTGCGGCCGCGTCGGCGGCGGCGCGACGGAGATTATGAAGATACCGCCGCGGCCGCTTAAGCCGTGTGTCACGGGCGTACCGTTTCACGCTGCGCCGCATCCGGGAGTGATCAGGGGTTCTCGGTCAGGCCAAGTTAGAATCCCTATAAAAAACTTTTTTCTTTGCAGGTGCCGGACGCGTGAGCTATTGAAAGCTTCACATCGGACCGTCTTTGGGGACCAATTTTTGGGACCAATTTCGGGACCAATTTTTCGGGGAAGCGCCGCGGCAATGATTGTGTGTTCCTGCAACGTGTTCACGGATCAAGACGTGCGCGCGACAATGACGGCCGGCCAAGACGCTCCGCGCACCACTGGACAGGTCTATCACTGCCTCGGTTGCAGCGCGCAATGCGGCCGCTGCGCGCGCACCATTCGCCGCATAATGGACGAAGCCTTGATGAACGAAGCCTTGGCTTGCGGCGATCCTGCCTGTTGCCGGACATCCAGCTCGTAAATTCCGTTCACGCATTGGCTTGTTGCCCACGCCGCGGCCTGCTTTTAGCCTTGCGCGCAGCGGTTATAATCGAGACATTTAAGGTGCGAATCTGCAATCAGGCCAAGCATTGCTAAGCCCCAGGAGCGAAATTATGAAAGGCGAGCCCGGTGTCGTCGATTTTCTCAACAAGGCGCTGCGGCACGAGCTGACTGCGGTCAATCAATATTGGCTGCATTACCGCCTGCTCGATAACTGGGGCTACAAGTCGCTTGCCAAGCAATGGCGCAAAGAATCCATCGAGGAGATGGAGCACGCCGACAAGCTCGTCGAGCGCATCATCTTTCTCGACGGCTTCCCCAATATGCAGGTGCTCGACCCGCTGCACATTGGACAGAACGTGAAAGAGGTACTCGACTGCGATCTCGCTGCTGAAATCTCCGCGCGCACGCTCTACGAAGAAGCCGCTACGCATTGTCATTCGGTACGCGATTATGTAACGCGCGACCTGTTCGAAAAGCTCATGCATGACGAGGAAGAGCATATCGACTTTCTCGAGACGCAACTTGATCTCGTCGCCAAGCTCGGGCTTGAACTCTATGCCCAGCACCATATCGGCGAGCTGGAGGAGGGCGAGGATTAGTTTCGCTCGATCACTTCGTCTGCGTGCAGCTGAATCGCCATTGACCTATTGACGTCGATTGCCCTCGTGATCCCGCGACATTTGCCGGACGCTCGGGGCGCGCGCCCGACTTGACGTTCGTTGCCGATTTCCTTATTTGCGACGGCGGGACACCCCTCCCCACCGAGGGGCGACTATCTGGAAGGATAGGCCATGACGTCAGCGATCCCCTCCGTGCGGCCGCGTGTGCCGCATTTTTCGTCCGGCCCCTGCGCCAAGCGCCCGGGCTGGAACCTGCAAAACCTCGCCGGCGCACTGCTCGGTCGCTCGCATCGCTCGAAACCCGGCAAAGCCAAGCTCAAGCGCGCCATCGATTTGACGCGCGAGGTGCTGCAAATCCCCGCCGACTACCGCATCGGCATCGTGCCGGCCTCCGACACTGGCGCGATCGAAATGGCGTTGTGGTCGCTGCTCGGGCCGCAACCGGTAACAATGCTGGCGTGGGAATCATTCGGCGAAGGCTGGGTCAACGACGTCGCCAAGGAGCTCAAGCTCAAAAATGTGACCGTGCTTCGCGCACCCTATGGCGAGTTGCCCGATTTCGCCGCGATCGATCCGGCGAGCGATATCGTCTTCACCTGGAACGGCACGACCTCTGGCGCGCGCGTGCCCAATGGCGATTGGATTGCCGCCGACCGCACCAGGCTTACGATCTGCGACGCAACTTCCGCCGCCTTCGCGCAAGCACTGGATTGGCCGAAGCTCGATGCCACGACGTTTTCGTGGCAGAAGGTGCTGGGCGGCGAGGCGGCGCATGGCATGCTGATCTTGTCGCCGCGCGCAGTGACGCGGCTTGAGTCCTACAAGCCGCCGTGGCCGATGCCAAAGCTCTTCCGGATGACCAAAGGCGGCAAGCTCAACGAAGGCATCTTCGTCGGCGAAACCATCAACACGCCATCCATGCTGTGCGTCGAAGACTATCTCGACACGCTGGAATGGGCCAAGTCTATCGGCGGCTTGGCGGCGTTGCGGGCGCGCGCCGACGCGAACGCCAAGGCGGTCGCCGATTGGGTAGCGCGCTCGTCATGGATCGATTTCCTTACCCGCGATCCAGCGCTGCGTTCGAACACGTCGGTATGCTTGAAGGTCGTCGATCCGACGGTCACCCGCCTGTCCGCCGAGGCACAAGCCGCATTTGTCAAAGGCATTGCCGCGGCGCTCGAAAAGGAGGGGGTTGCATATGACATCGATGCCTATCGCGACGCCCCGCCGGGCTTACGCATATGGTGCGGCGCGACCGTCGAGCGAACCGACATCGAAGCGCTGACGCTTTGGCTCGACTGGGCCTATGCCAAGGCCATCGCGGCGCTGGCCGCCGCGGCCTGACGGCGATCTTATCGAAGAGGATAACAATGGCGCCACGAGTTCTAATTTCGGATGCGCTGTCGCCGGCGGCGGTCGCCATCTTCAAAGATCGCGGCCTTAATGTCGAATTTGCGCCCAATCTCGGCAAGGACAAGGAGAAACTTGCCGCGACGATCGACGGTTTCGATGGGCTTGCGATCCGCTCGGCGACCAAAGTGACGGCCAAGCTCTTGGACCACGCAAAGAGCCTGAAAGTGATCGGTCGGGCCGGGATCGGCGTGGACAATGTCGATATTCCAGCGGCGACCGCGCGCGGCGTCATCGTCATGAACACGCCGTTCGGCAATTCGATCACGACTGCGGAACATGCGATCACGCTGCTGCTGGCGCTGGCGCGCCAAATTCCGGAAGCCGACACTTCGACCCGCGCCGGCAAATGGGAGAAAAACAAGTTTCTCGGCGTCGAGATCTTCGGCAAAACGCTCGGCATTATCGGCTGCGGCAATGTCGGCTCGATCGTCGCCGACCGCGCGCTCGGCCTGAAGATGAAGGTGATCGCCTACGATCCTTTCCTGTCCGCCGAACGCGCGGTCAGGCTCGGCGTCGAGAAGGTCGAGCTCGATGAGCTGTGGCGGCGCGCCGATTTCATCACCCTGCATACGCCGCTCACCGACAAGACGCGCAATATCATCAATGCAGAGACTTTGACGCAGATGAAGGCCGGCATACGGCTCGTCAATTGCGCACGCGGCGAACTCATCGATGATGCTGCGCTCGCCGACGCGCTGAAATCGGGGCACGTGGCCGGCGCCGCCCTTGACGTATTTCGCGAAGAACCGGCCACGCAGAGCGTGCTGTTTGGCTTGCCGAATGTGATCTGCACACCTCACCTTGGCGCTTCCACCATGGAGGCGCAGGAAAATGTCGCGCTGCAAATCGCCGAACAGATGTCGGATTATCTTTTGCGTGGCGCAATCTCCAACGCCGTCAATTTTCCTTCGATCAGCGCGGAGGAAGCACCGAAATTAAAACCCTTCATCGCGCTTGCGGAGAAGCTCGGTTCCTTCGCCGGCCAGCTCACCGAGAGCGGCATCAACCAGGTACGGCTCACTTATGAGGGCGTGGTCGCGCAGATGAATACCAAGGCGCTGACCTCGGCAGCGGTGGCGGGCTTGCTGCGGCCCATGTTGCAGGAGGTCAATGTCGTCTCTGCGCCGATTGTCGCCAAGGAGCGCGGCATCGTCGTTGAGGAAATGCGTCGCGATGCCGAAGGCGATTACGATAGCTTGATTACGCTCGCCGTCGTGACCGAACGGCAGACGCGCTCGGTCTCGGGCACTGTCTTTGCCGACGGGCGGCCTCGCATCGTCGATATCAAGGGCATCCGGATGGACGCCGAGTTCGCGCCATCGATGCTCTACGTGACCAATCAAGACAAACCGGGATTCGTCGGGCGTTTCGCCACGCTGCTGGCCGAAGCCGGCATCAATATTGCGACGTTCCATCTCGGGCGCGAGTCAGCCGGCGGCAATGCCATCGCGCTGGTCGAGATCGACGGCAGTGTTCCAGCCGAGGTGCTCTCCAAGGTGCGGCACATTCCGAACGTGCAGCAGGTCAAGCCGCTGCAATTCTGATTTGCTATCGCCCGGTGGCAAGCGTGATCCCGGCAAAAACGAGCGCGTAGCCGGCGGCGTGAAAATATTCCAGCCGTTCGTCGAGCAGCGTTATCGCCAGCACCGAACCAAATACCGGCACGAGATTAATGAATGGCGCAGCACGGTTGGCGCCGATGAGCTCAATGCCGCGATTGAGAAACAGATAACCGAGCAACGAAGGAAACACGCAAACATAGATGAGAACGAGCGCGCTAACCGTGTCGAACACTATTGTTTGTCCGGCGGCGATTTCGAGCGCCATGGCGGGGAGGAGCAATACAGCTCCGCCCCCCATGCCGACAGCGAGAAACGACAGCGGATGGATCGGCGGCCGCAATCGAAGAATCGCGACATAAAAAGCGTAAATCAGGAGTGCAACGACAAACCATAGATCACCCTTGTTGAACGCGGTCGCCAGCAAGATTTGCAAGCTGCCGTGACAGACGATTACCCCGACGCCGACGAGCGAGACGGCGATACCGGCAGCTTGGCGCAGTGACAGGTAGTCACGAAATAAAACGAATGACCACAAGGCGACGAACAGCGGCGATACCGACTGCAACAACAGGCCGTTGATCGCGGTCGTGAAATGCAGGCCGTAATAGGCCATTGTGTTGTACGCCGAGAAACCCGTCAGCGCGAGCAGCGTTAGGAAGCCGGCGTGCTTTTTTATGAGCGGCCAATCGCGAATAAGGTGGACTGCGGCGAACGGCAGCAGAATTACAAAAGCGCCAGCCCAACGGATGACCGAGATCGTGACCGGCGGAATGTATCCGGCGACATAGCGCCCGACGATGACGTTGCCGGACCAAAATAAAGAGGTCAGCGAGAGCAGCAGATAAGCGCGAGCCGCCAGCGCGCTGTCGACGTGGCTCTTGCCGCCGATCTGGCGGCTCACAACGTGACTTCGATCGGCCTCGCTCCGTGAAGCTTCAGGCCGGCTTGGCGGCGTCATGTTGCTCCGATCGCGCTTGCGCACATGCGCTGAGCTATCGCACGGCACGCCGAGCCGGTAGGGCGGAAGCCGCATGACTGGCAGCGCCTCGGCTCGCAGGTCGAAAGCCCCCTTAAGCTTGCCGGAATGTGTGGAAGTTCGTAGCCGGATAAACCATCACGCTGCCAGGCAAGGGCGGAAAACTGCGGGGGCATCGCTTTGAGGCGATCGTTAACAGCGGCGGCTAAGTAAATTCATAGGTGAAAACAATGCCTTGGTCGTGCTTTATCGGGGCATGCCGTAAGGCGGTTTTCCTTGCTTCGGCGCCTATCATCCATTATCGGAACGACGGCGGCGGCCGGTTCAGAACCATCTTCAACTTCGTCAGCTGTCGAGGACCCTTCCCTCATGGCAAATGTCGTCGTGGTCGGCTCCCAGTGGGGCGACGAGGGCAAAGGCAAGATTGTCGACTGGTTGTCGGAGCAGGCCGATATCGTGGTCCGCTTTCAGGGCGGGCACAATGCCGGTCACACCCTGGTAGTCGACGGCACGACCTACAAGCTCTCGCTGCTGCCCTCGGGCGTGGTCCGGCCGGGTAAGCTTTCCGTCATCGGTAACGGCGTCGTGCTCGATCCGCACGCGCTGCTCGGTGAGATCACGCAGCTGAAAACACAAGGCATCGTCGTTACGCCCGACAACCTGCGGATCGCGGAGAACACGCCGCTGATCCTGCCACTACACCAGGAACTTGACGTCGCGCGCGAGCGGGCGTCCGGCAAGGGCGCGATCGGCACCACCGGACGCGGTATCGGACCTGCTTACGAAGACAAAGTGGGACGGCGCGCCATTCGGCTGATGGACCTCGCCGATCTGCAAATGCTCAACGGCAAGATTGAGCGCCTCTTGGCGCATCACAATGCGCTGCGCCGCGGTCTTGGCATGAGCGAGATCGCCCCACGCAAGCTCTATGATGAACTCGCTGCGATCAGCACAAAGGTGTTGCCGTACATGGATTCGGTATGGGCATTGCTCGACGAGCGGCGCCGCGAGGGTAAACGCATCCTGTTCGAAGGCGCGCAGGGCGCGCTACTCGATATCGACCACGGCACATATCCGTTTGTCACCTCGTCGAACACGGTGGCGGCGCAGGCAGCGATCGGATCGGGAATGGGACCGAGCGCGATCGATTATGTGCTCGGAATTTGCAAAGCCTATACTACGCGCGTTGGCGCGGGGCCGTTTCCAACCGAGCAAATCAACGAAATCGGCAAGACGCTTGGCGAACGCGGCAAGGAATTCGGCGTCGTTACCGGCCGACCACGACGTTGCGGTTGGTTTGACGCGGTTCTGGTACGGCAGACGGTGCGCACCGGCGGCATTCAGGGTCTGGCGCTGACCAAGCTCGATATCCTCGACGGTTTCGACGAGATCAAGGTTTGTGTCGCTTATCGACTGGATGGGCGGGAGATCGATTATCTGCCCGCGAGCGAGCATGCCCAGGCGCGCGTCGAACCGGTCTACGAGACGATCGCCGGTTGGCGAGAGAAAACCGCACATGCCCGCTCGTGGGCCGATCTGCCTGCCCAGGCGATTAAATATGTCCGCCGTCTTGAAGAACTGATCGGCTGTTCCGCCGCGATCCTGTCCACGAGTCCGGAACGCGAGGACACCATCCTCATGCAAAACCCATTCGAAGCATAAGATGCAACTTTAGCGAGTCGAGCGTAAACTGCGAGCAATGGCAGACTATCATCCACTCATCACCCGGGCCGTAGAGGGGCTTGCGAACAATACCGCGGACGGGCGGCGCACACTTTATGAGCGCGCCCGCGCGGCCTTGGTGGCGCAACTTCGCGGCATAGATCCGCCCCTTTCGGAGGCCGAGATCACCCGCGAGCGCCTGGCCTTGGAAGACGCCATCCGCAAGGTTGAGGCCGAGTCGGTACGCAAGGCTCGTAGCGAGCCGCGGCCGGCGGAACCCCATTCGATCCAGACGACGAGTCGACCCCATGGGCCATCCGCGCCGTCGAAACCCGCTTCGCCGCTCTGGCGCGAGCGTCCGAGCGAGTCTCCCTTTCCCGCGGCGCCACGCCCGGAAACCAGGCTATCCGAACCGTCGCGAAACGAATCGGCGTCGACTGCTCGACCGGCTGAGCCTCTATCGCACGAAACCACACAGACCGAGCCCCCTGCGAGCGCGCGCAGCAAGCTTCTAGGCGCGCGAAGTCCGCAGCGGCCGCGGGAAGAGTTCAGGGGCTTCCGCCAATATGGTGGCGGCGCCGACGATAGCGATGCTTCGCCCAGCCGCGGCATGAGTCCGGCCCGCGACACCTACGACGCTCACGACGCTGCCGGCTCGTCGCCGCAACTTTCCGAGGCACACGACGATGCCTGGCATGGCCGCGGGGCGGACCGCTTGGACGATGAGCAGGCCTACGATGTTCTCGAAGACGGCGGGCCGGCGGAACATGGGCTGGAGCAGCCATACGAATTTGATGAACGGGACCAGATCACGACGCGGCCGCCGCACCGCGCTGCCGAACCGCTCCAGCCCTATCGTCGGCTGCGGCCGCCGCGATCATATCGCGGCCTTCTCAGGCTCGCCGCTGTCCTGATTATTCTTGCCGCCATTGGCGCGACGATTTCCTGGCAGTGGTCGAATATCAGCGCGCTCTATCAGTTCCTGGCGCATATGCGGTCGCGGCCGACGCAGACGGCTCAGCCGCCGACTGGCGAACCCAAGTTCGGTGGACGCGTGCCGCAGCAAGAGCAAACCCGGCAGCCACCCGCCGCGGCCGCGCCCAAAAGTCAAAGCGGCCCTGCGGTGGCGCAGCGCGTCGTGCTCTATGAAGAGGACCCATCCAATCCGCAGGGCAAACAATATGTGGGCTCGGCCGTGTGGCGGACCGAAACGGTTTCGCCGGGCGGCGGTCTCGCGCCGGAGGTTCAGATCCGAGCCGACGTCACCGTTCCGGAGCGGAACATGACCGTGACTTGGACGCTTCGGCGCAATACGGACCAAGCGCTCCCCGCCAGCCACACGATCGAAATCATGTTCAATTTGCCCGCGGACTTTCAAGGCGGCGGCATCTCCAATGTGCCGGGCGTCTTGATGAAGGAATCGGAGCAAGCGCGCGGCGTGCCGCTGGCAGGACTTGCTGTGAAGGTCACTAACGGGTTCTTTTTGATCGGTTTGTCGGCGGTTGACACCGACGTAACGCGCAACTTGCAACTGCTCAAAGACCGTCCATGGTTCGACGTTCCCATCGTGTATAATAATGGCGGCCGCGCCATTCTTGCGCTGGAGAAGGGGCCATCAGGTGAGCGCGCTTTCGCGGATGCATTCGCCGCCTGGGGCAAATAAAACGCCCGGCGCAAATCTTGTTTGTAGTGGGTGTTGGGAAGAGGCGATGAGCGAGCCCGTGAGCGTATCATGAGCGTCTCCGATGCAAGGAAGACCAAGGCCGCTTTGAGCGGACATCTGGCTGCGGCGTTTCGCACTTTGCAGACTGAATCGGACGGACTGGCTGCGCTTGCTGCGGCAATGGCGGACGGACTTGGCGGACCGTTCCTTGAGGCAGTCGAAACGATCCGGGCTGCGCGAGGCCGCGTCATCGTCACCGGAATCGGCAAATCCGGCCACATTGCCCGCAAAATCGCGGCAACCCTCGCGTCGACCGGAACCCCGGCGTTTTTTGTGCATGCAGCCGACGCCAGTCACGGCGATCTCGGCATGATCACGTCGGACGACGTTATGCTGACGCTGTCGTGGTCAGGTGAGACCGAGGAACTCAAAGAGCTGATCAACTATTCGCGGCGCTTTCGCATCGCTCTCATCGCCGTGACCGGCAACGTCGAGAGCACACTCGGCCAAGCGGCCGACATCGTCCTGGTCTTGCCGCCCGCGCGCGAAGCCTGTCCGCATAATCTCGCACCCACGACATCCTCGCTGATGCAACTCGCGCTCGGCGATGCTTTGGCGATTGCGCTACTTGAAAGTCGCGGCTTCACTGCCGTCGATTTCGGCGTGTTTCATCCGCGCGGCAAGCTTGGCGCAGCGTTGAAATTCGTCCGCGACGTCATGCATCCAGGCGCGGCTGTGCCGCTGATTGGGCGTAACGCTCCGATGTCGGAAGCGATCGTTGAAATGTCCGCCAAAGGTTTCGGCTGTGTCGCCATCGTCGAGGCGACCGGAAAATTGGCTGGCGTCATCACCGACGGCGACCTGCGCCGTCATATGCGTGCGGATTTGCTGCAGGCCTCGGTCGACGCGGTAATGACCGCCTCGCCCAAAACCATCCGTCCGGACCAATTGGCGAGCGAGGCATTGCAGCTTCTCAACGAATCGAAAATTACCGCGCTGATCGTCGTGGAGGCGGACCGGCCGGTTGGGATCGTGCATTTCCACGATCTGCTGCGCGCCGGGGTCGCCTGACCGCCTAATAGAGGCCGCCCTTTACGACGCTCGAATCCTCGGGGACGCCATCGTTGGGCGGCGCGGCGCCGGTCGGCGCGGCGGGTGCTTGCCGCAATGGCACGGCGGTTGGCGCAGCGGGAGCCAGTGTGTTGGCCGCTGCCGCCACAGGCGGCTGCGGGGTTGCCGTGTTAACGGCTTCTGGCTTGGCCTGACCGTGTGACACGAACTCGGCATAACCAGGGGTGCCTGGCCGGGGCGGCGCGTCAGCCGGCAGCCCGCCGGCCCAATGCGGCCAATGATCCGCGACAAAGCCGCCACAGCTTGCGAGATTAAGCCCAATCCCGAGAACAATCGCCGCCGTAAATAGCCGCTTTGGAATCATATCCGGATTTGTTCGCCTTAATCGGCAGCCGCAACCCAAGCCGGGATGGACAGCATTCGTGGCGGGACTATGGTGCCTAGATCGCATGCGCATTATCGACCAGTTCTTTAGCCGCGCCGCCCCGCGCGCGCTCCTTGCCTCGACGCTTGCTGCAGCCGCGGGATGTGCCGAGCTGGCGCGGCCAAGCGAGGCCGCTGCGCCGCCTGCGGAACAGCCGCCCTAAGCGGCCCTGGCCGCCAAGTATATCTCCTCGACGATGCGGGACCGCCCGGCCTTTGAGGGATTTGAGATATCCGGCTTGCGCTGGGTCCATTCGCTCAAAGGCTGGAGCTGGCTCACATGCGTGCATTTTTTGGATCACGGTCATCTGCGGACCTATGCGCTCTTCATGCAGAACGATGTCGTGGTCGAAGGACGGTACGCCGTCCAATCGGATTCCTGTGCCGCGCAATCCTATACGCCCTTTGACATTGTGACCGGCGTCCTCGGCCGCCCGACTGCGCCTGAACTGCGAGCGCTGTATTAAGCTGCGCAAGGCTACCAAGCGTAGCTCGTGACTACGCAGCCTGCCTGAGCCCAAGCGCCTGATCGACCGCAGCAAGAACCTGCGCCGCGCTAAGCTCGTCCAGACATTGGCTATGGCTGTCGAGCCGGCGCTCGCAACCTTCGAGCTGACACGGCATACAAGGCAGCGGATTTTGCACTAGCCAGACATTGCCGCGGCGCTGGATCGTGCCGGCGGCTTGCCACGGCCGATCAAGACCGCCGACAGGCCAGGGTCCCCACAAACGTGGATCAGTCGGACCGTAAATCGCCACGGTCGGCGCCCCGCTTGCGGCGGCAAGATGGGTAATCGCGGTGTCCGGACCGATATAGACGCGCGCAGCGGCGACAAGCGCCGTCAGATCCGGCCAGGCCAGATCGCCGTCGAGCCGTGTGACATTTGCATCGCGCCAGACTTCGTCGAGATAGGCGCGGTCGGATACGGCGCCGGTGACCACGACGGCAAATCCGCGGTCGCGCAAGGCTGCCGCGAGCGCGCGCCAACCATCGCCGCTCCAGCGCTTATAGATGAACATCGGTGCTGCATGAACGACGGCATAGGGTTGCGAGACGACCGGCCGACCGTGTGATGCCGCCGGAGGGCAGACAAGCTCATCATGCGGCTTGATGCCGAGCACCTCCACGAGGCGCAAAATCTCCCTGACCCGGTGCTGCCGGGCGTCCCTGACATAGTGGCGGGTTAGGAAGACGCGCTTGATCCTGCTCGCTAATCCCGCTCGCTCGACCGGACCGGCGCTCTGGCGTCCGGCGATCACAGCCAAAGCGGTCGGCCGATCGCCGGATTGCACCGAGAGAGCGAGATCGTAACGGCGGAACAGTCGAACAAACAGGGAGATCGTATCAAGCGCGGTCGGCCGCTGCGGGATGGTAATGACTTCAGCAAGATCAGGATTGCCAGTCAGAACTCCTTCGGTGCCGGCAAAAACGACAGCGTCGATCGAAGCTTGCGGAAAGGTCCGCTTGAGACTGCGGATGACCGGCGTCGTCAGAAGCACGTCGCCGAGCCGGCGCAGGATCACCACAAGCACGCGCGGATTCTGCGGCAAGCGAACAGGATTCATTGCTGCGCCATCGAATGATGCGCGACGACTTCTCCCGCTTGAACTTCTTCAATCTCATGGACAAGCGACGAGAGGCCGCGCGACGCCCGGATCCTGGTGCTGCCGATTGTCTCCTCCAGGTGAGTGCGGTTTTCGCTCAGCTGCGCGCGGTCGTTCCACGGATGCCACAGATGCAAGACGCCGGTGGCAAACCGCCCGTCTTTGCGGCGCAGTCCGGCGCGCAAGAGACGAACGACGAGATCGGAATCTTCCAGTCCCCAGCCGACAAAGGCATTGTCGAAGCCGTCGACGCGGTCGAGGTCCTTGCGCGCGACCGCAAGATTGCACGTTTGGGCGCCGCGCCAACTGACACTATGCAGCTTGCGCAAGGGCCCGAGGGGCAAATGCACGGCCGGTGCCAAACGATTGATGCCGCCGTGCAATCGCTGCCTTACCAGATTGCCGAAATTCCATAGCTGCGGCTTAAGACCTTGCGCCAATACCGCCGTGGTGAATTCGGGCGACAACAGGATGCGATTGCCGGTCACGAACCAGCTCGGCTCGTAGAGCCGGCGATGCGCGGCGATGAAATCGGGTCTGGCCAGACAGTCGCCGTCGAGGAAAATGCACAGCGCACCGGCGCTAGCGCGAATGCCGCGGTTGCGAATCTCGCCGCCGCGAAAACCGCGGTGCTCGTGGCGTACGTGTTTGAGCGGTACGCCAAGGCGCGCCCGCCAGGTGGCGACGACTTGGGCCGTTTCCGGCCCCGAGCCGTCATCGGCAATGACGATCTCGAAATTACAATCGGACTGCGCAGCGAGCGCGCCAAGCACCGCCTCCAGCGCATCCTCGCGGTTGAAGGTCGTGACGATAACCGAGATGAGAGCTGTGTCGTTCAAGGTCCGATGCTCGCGGGCGATGGAGAAACGGTTCGCATAAGGCTAATCCTCCACCGTTTGTTTCTCCGGAAGCGCGCGCTTGACGATCGCCGTGGTCGAGTGGCCGGGCACCAGACCAACCAAAATGACGTCGCCACCGGCCTGTTCGACGATCTCGCGGCCAACCACTTCGTCGCGGGTGTAGTCGGCGCCCTTGACGAGCACCGCCGGCCGCACGCGCCCGATTAGTTCGAGCGGGGTGTCTTCATCGAAAACGACGACAAGATCGACGGCTTCCAGCGCCGCGAGCACTTCGGCGCGCCCCTCTACGGGATTGATTGGCCGGCCTTTGCCTTTCAGCCGTGTCGTCGAGGCATCGCTGTTGAGTCCGACCACAAGACGGTCGCAAGCGGCGCGCGCTTCGGCGAGCAGCTTTACGTGACCGCGATGCAGGAGATCGAAGCAGCCATTGGTGAAGCCGATGCGCAGTCCGTGGCGCCGCCACTCCGCCAGCCGCTCGTCAAGGCTCGCCCAGTCGAAAACGATCTTATCCTCGGGCGCGAGCGAGGCTGACGGCAGAATGCGATGGCGCAGTTCGGTCACGCTCACGGTAGCGGTGCCGCGCTTGCCGACCACCACCGCCGCGGCAGCGTTTGCCGCGCGCATGGCAGCATCGAACGGAGCCGTCATGGCGATAAGGATCGCCATGACGGCGGCCACCGTATCCCCAGCGCCTGAAACGTCACGCACCTTCACCGGATAGGCAGGAATATGGACGGGGGCGTCACCTGCCACATGCAGCGACATGCCTTCTTCGCTGCGCGTAACCAGGACCGCTTCGCTGTCGACGATCCGCCCAAGCTCGGCGGCGGCCTTGGCGATCTCCGCTTCGGTCGTAACCGGCCGATGCACGGCGACGCCCAGTTCCTGCCGGTTTGGCGTGATCAGCGTCGCCCCGCGGTAGATGCTGTAATCGTGGCTTTTCGGATCAACTATAACGGGTTTGCCGAGTTGCCGTGCGCGCTCGATAATCGCGCGAATGACCCGCGGCGTCAGCACGCCCTTGGCATAGTCGGACAGAACGACAGCGCCGCAACGCGGCAATGCTGCCTCCGCATGCGCAATTACGGCGGTCTCGCTCGTCGCGCTCGCCGGCCGCGCCGTCTCCCAATCGGCGCGGATGAGATGCGCGGAATGGTGCTCGGAAACAAACCGCGCTTTGCGCGTCGTGTGTCGGCCGGCCTCGATGACAAGATGCGGGGTGATCAAACCATCGAGTTTGGCGAAAGCGGCGGACAGCGCCCGCGCGGCCTCATCCTTGCCAATGAGCCCCACAAAAATGCAATGCGCGCCCAGCGCGCCGATATTGCGGGCCACGTTACCGGCGCCGCCGATCTCGATCTCGCTGCGCGCAACTGCCAGAACTGGTGTCGGCGCCTCCGGCGAAATCCGGCTCACCTCGCCGTAAACGAATTCATCGAGCATGAGATCACCGATGCAGAGCACGGTCTGCTTTGACACAAATTTCAGCGCTTCGTCGAAATCGAACATTTTATTGCAGGGCCCCGGTACCACCGCGACCGTGCTCAGCGATAACGATCGGCACGATCGAGATAATGATCGACATAGTGCTTCACCGCTGTCTCGAGCGGCGTGAAGTCCGCATTATAGCCGGCGCGCCGCAGATTTGCGGTATCGGCTTGGGTAAAATACTGATAGCTGTCGCGGATCGAAGCCGGCATGTCGATGTATTCGATCGCAGGCGGACGGCCAAGCGCCGTGAACATCGTTTGCATCAGATCGCGGAAGCTGCGCGCTACTCCGGTGCCGACATTGAAGATGCCCGAGACGGCCGGCGTTTCGACCAACCAGCGGACCACCGCGATCGCGTCATCCACATAAATGAAGTCGCGTTTCTGCTCGCCATCGGCGATGCCGGCGCGATGCGATTTGAAAAGTTGGATTGTTTTTCCGAACTTGGCGTCGTCGAAACGCTTGGCGACGAGGCTCATCATCTCGCCTTTGTGATATTCGTTCGGGCCGAACACGTTGAAAAATTTCAACCCTGCCCATTGCGGCGGCAGTTTCTCGCCGCGACGCACGCGCTCCACGACCGCGAGGTCGAACAGTTGTTTGCTCCAACCATAGAGGTTCATCGGACGCAGCCGCTTCAGTCCGCCGCCCGCCCAATCGTCGCAATAGCCTTCCATGCCATTGCCGTAGGTCGCCGCTGAAGATGCATAGATGAGCGGCGTGCGCGTCGACGTGCACCAGTCGAGCAGGCGCAGCGACAGCCGGAAATTGTTCTCCATGACGGCATCACCGTCACGCGCCGTCGTCGAGGAGATCGCACCGAGGTGAATCATTGCTTCGAGTTTTCGCCCCTCCAGCCACGGCCGCAGCTCGGCCGGCGGGACGAAATCGGCAATTTGCCGTCGCGCGAGATTGCGCCACTTGTCGTCGCTGCCAAGCACGTCGCTGATGGCCACATCGGCGCGACCGGCCTCATTGAGGCTTGCGACGACATTAGACCCGATAAATCCGGCCCCGCCGGTGACCAGCAACATCGATAATGCAGACCAGCTTGAGGGAGCGATCGGCACGTCCCGATTGCACCTGCACCTTTGCCCTAGACTTGGCCGTCGGGCAACTCGCAGAAGCATGAATGAATTGCATAAACGGCTAATATGGATACATATTCAATTCTATAGCGTCAGCTTTATCAATGACTTCCGCCGCGGAAATCGGGGAATTCGCAGCGTCGCGGTCTCGGTTATACTGACGGCCGCCTCATAACCTGCCGCCCTGCCCCGACCACAATAGGCCCGAACGTCCATCGGTCGCAGCCATGAATAGCCACGCCAAGATCGACAGCGACCGCAGCCCCATCCTTATCGTTCCGTATATGTGGATCGGCGATTTCGTTCGCTGCCATTCGGTCGTGAAGCTCTTGAACGCGCGATTCCCGAACCGCCCGGTCGATGTGCTCACCACCAGCCTATGCGCTCCGCTGACCGATTACATGCCAGGCCTGCGGCGCGCCGTCGTCGTCGATCTGCCCCGCAGCCGCATTGCCGTGACCAATCAGCTGTCCCTGGCGCGGCGCCTCAAGCGCGAAGACTACCGCAGCGTGCTAATTATGCCGCGCACCTGGAAATCGGCGCTGGCGCCGTTCCTTGCCGGAATACCAGAGCGCACTGGCTTTTTTGGCGAGGCCCGTTTTGTTCTGCTCAACGATTTGCGTTACGGCGAACGAAGGCTGCCGCGCATGGTGGATCGCTGTGCCGCCTTGGCGTTGCCCGCCGGGGCGCAGCTCCCGGATGAGTGGCCTTTGCCTGAGCTTAAAGTTGGGCGCGCAGAGATTGAAAAGTGGCGTCATCAACAAGGACTCGCCGGTCAAACGAAGCCGGTCATAGCGCTCGCGCCCGGCGCGGTCGGGCCATCCAAGCGCTGGCCGGCAGGCGCCTATGCCAATCTGGCACGTCGGCTGACCGCTGAAGGTTTTGGCGTGTGGGTGGTTGGCGGGCCTGAGGAGAAGTCGCTCGCGGCCGAGATTGTCGGCAATACGCCGGCACGCGATCTCACCGGCACCGACCTGCGTACCGCGATTCTCGCGCTCGCTGGCGCAGCTGCGGCGGTGTCGAACGATTCAGGGCTTCTCCATGTCGCCGCCGCGCTCGGCACGCCGGCGATTGGAATCTTCGGCCCGACCGATCCTTGGCATTGGGCGCCGCTCAATCCGCTCGCGGCGACAATCGAGGCGACCACCAAAATCGATTGTCGGCCGTGCCACAAGCCGGTGTGCCGGCTCCTACATCATCGCTGCATGCACGAAATTTCATCCGAACAAGTCTTTGCTGCCGTTAGCCACGCACTTGCACCGCTGGTTCCCGTGGCCTAAAGCACCGCTGCGCGCCGGTCGCACTGGAAATAGGTAGGTCCCATTCATGGCGATCCTAATCACCGGCGGGGCCGGCTATATCGGCAGCCAGATGGCCTATGACCTCACTGATGCCGGTGAGAGCGTTGTCATCCTTGATAATCTGTCGAGCGGCCATCGTTGGGCTGTGCCCGAACGCGCCTCGCTCGTTATCGGTGAAACCGGCGATCAAGCATTGGTGTCAGCGCTCATCCGCGAGCACGACGTGAAAGACATCATCCATTTCGCCGCCTCCATCATCGTGCCCGATTCCGTGCGCGACCCGCTGAGCTACTACCGCAACAACACTGTGAACTCTCGCGCTCTCATCGAATCCGCAGTCCAATGCGACGTTCGCAGTTTCATCTTCTCGTCCACGGCAGCGGTTTACGGCAATCCGGCAGCCGTGCCGGTCGCCGAAGACGCGCCGACGCTGCCGATTTCGCCTTACGGCTGGTCGAAGCTGATGGCCGAGATCATGCTGCGCGATGCGAGCCGCGCCCACGGGATTGGTCACGTCATCCTGCGCTATTTCAATGTTGCCGGCGGCGATCCCCGGGGACGCACCGGCCAATCCACTCCCGCCGCCACGCATCTGATCAAGGTGGCCGCCGAAACGGCGCTTGGACTGCGGCCCAAGCTTGAGATTTTTGGCAGCGATTATCCGACACCCGACGGTACATGCATCCGTGACTACATCCACGTCAGTGATCTCACCGGTGCTCATTCGCTCGCATTGCGTTATGTGCGTTCCGGCGGAGTGCCGTTGACGCTCAATTGCGGCTACGGCCACGGCTTTTCGGTTCAGGAGGTCGTGGCGATGGTCAAGCGGGTGTCGGGAGTTGATTTCAAAGTGGAAAACGCGCCACCGCGGGAAGGCGATCCGGCGCGCATCGTGGCCAGTAGCGCGCGAATACGCGATGCCCTTGGTTGGCGTCCGCGCTTCGATGATCTCGCGACAATTGTCGATCATGCGCTGGGTTGGGAGCGTCAGCTGATGAAACAGTTCCCGCATGGCGGGCGCGGTTTCGGGGAAACCGCTTGAAAAGCTCGAGCGGTCCGGGCATGCAACGGGATACTGTGCCGGAACCGCGCGCGGTTAAGGATCGGGGATGACAACAGCCGAATTAGCTTCGCAGCGTTATTCTACTTTTACGCTGGTGCGTCGCCTTCTTATCGACGAAGCGCTGCCCTATTGGCCGCGTTATGCCGTCGCTTTTTCCTTGATGGGAATTGCCGCCGCGGCGACCGCGTTCACCGCCTATCTCCTCGGCACGATGACCAATGAAGCCTATGTCAATCACAATTTTCGCGGCATTGTCATCATCGGCATTATCGCCATCGCAATCTTTGTAGTGAAAGGCTTCGCCACCTATGGCGCGGCGGTGATGCTGTCGTGGATCGGCAACAGTATTATCGCCACGCATCAACGTCGCCTGTTCGACAAGCTGTTGCAGCAGAACATCGGGTTTTTCGCCGATCGCCACACCTCGGAGTTCATCGCACGGCTTACGACCGGCGCCGCCGCGGCCAGTCAGGTCATTAATCTCCTGATCACGGCAGTCGGGCGCGATCTGATGTCGCTGATCGGCTTAACGATCGTCATGATCGTTCAAGATCCGATCATGGCGCTGATCGGGTTCATCATGGCGCCGCCGGCTTTGTTTTTCCTGCGCAAGCTGATCCGCCGGGTACGCAACATCGCGCGCATGCAATTCACCGGGGGCACACAGATCATAGAGACCATGCAGGAGGCGCTGCAGGGCTTGCGCATGGTCAAGGCATTCGCCCTGGAAGACGAGATGCGGCAGCGGCTGGATCGCAGCGTCACCGCCGTGCAGCACGAGTCGAACAAAATGGCGCGGGTATCCAATCGCGCCAGTCCGCTCATGGAAATGTTGGGGGGCTTCTCGGTCGCACTTGCGACAATCTACGGCGGCTACCGGGTGATCGAGACCGGCGCCACGCCCGGAGCCTTTGTCTCGTTCCTCGCTGCATTCTTGTTGGCCTATGAGCCGGCGAAGCGGCTTGCGCGGCTCAATCTCGACCTCAACAATAATCTCGTCGGCGTGCGCGTGCTTTACGAGATCATCGACAGCCCGTCAGGCGAGCCGAACGACGATGATCTGCCGCCGCTCAAGCCGGGAATGGCGCGAATCGAATTTGCCGGTGTGCACTTTGGCTATCGTGCCGATGCGCCCGTGCTGCGCGGCATGAGCTTTGTCGCACAACCGGGAAAAGTCACCGCGCTGGTCGGTCCCTCGGGCGGCGGCAAGTCGACCGTGCTCAATTTGTTGTTGCGCTTTTACGAGGCAGACGACGGCAAGGTCCTCATCGAGGCCCAGGACGTCAGGTCGGTGTCGCGCCGCTCGTTGCGCAGCGAGATCGCCTATGTCGGCCAGATTGTGCACCTGTTCCGCGGCACGGTGCGCGACAACATCGCGCTCGGCAAGCTTGGAGCTTCCGAGGCTGACATCGTCGCGGCGGCGAAGGCTGCGCACGCCCACAATTTCATTGTGAGTTTTTCCGCGGGCTATGACACGCCGGTCGGCGAACACGGTTTACAGCTTTCGGGCGGTCAACGCCAGCGCATCGCCATCGCTCGGGCGCTGATCAAGAACTGCCCGATCATCTTGCTCGACGAGGCCACGGCTGCTCTCGATTCGGAATCGGAGCGCCATGTCCAGGAAGCGCTGGCCGAACTTTGCAAGGGGCGCACGACATTGGTTATCGCGCACCGTCTTTCCACTATCATGCACGCCGACAGCATTCTTGTGGTCGAGAACGGCACGGTGGTGGAATCCGGCTGCCACGACGAGTTGCTTCGCAAGGGCGGCCGCTACGCATCCTTCTACAGGTTGCAGCTCAAGGACCAGTCGCCGCCACTCGCCGAACCAGTGCCGATTGCGGCAAACTCGGTCTAAGTGAGTTCGATTTGACCTCGCCATGGCGACCCTATAAGTCCAGCCGGCCTGCCACTTCGAAAATCTCTCCAGCCGCAAACGCAACCATGAGCACCGACGCCAAAGCTTACGTCATTCCGCAACCGCCGCAGGCGGCGATCCCAGTCGCCGGCACCGGCAAGTATTTTCCGGTTCGTCGGCTCTGGTGTGTCGGTCGCAACTACGTCGAGCACATCAAGGAGATGGGCCAGGACGTGCGCGAGCCGCCGTTCTTCTTTGCCAAGCCGCCGGACGCGATCGTGCCTGACGGCGGCACCGCACCCTATCCCTCACTAACCAAGGACATGCATCATGAGGTCGAGCTTGTCGTCGCGCTCAAAAGCGGCGGTAGGAACATCGCCACCGAAAACGCGCTTGCCTGCATCTACGGTTATGGCGTCGGCATCGATCTCACGCGGCGCGATTTGCAGATCGCCTCGCGCGACATCAAGCGGCCATGGGAGATCGGCAAAGCCTTCGATCATTCGGCCCCCTGTGGACCGCTGCGCCCAGCCGCGGAAATCGGCCACCTGGCCAAGGGTCGCATCACGCTGAAGGTCAATGGCAAAGTGCGCCAGGATGGCAATCTCGATCAAATGATCTGGAAGGTGCCCGAGATCATCGCAAAATTGTCGGAGATGGTTGAGCTCGCGGCGGGCGATATCATCATGACCGGCACGCCGTCAGGCGTCGCCGCCACCGTCGCCGGTGACAAGATCGAGTGCGAAATCGAAGGTATCGGCACGCTTGCAGTCACCATCGGCCAGCCTTTGAAGTAATTGCCGTTTCGAGACGGAATTGAATGCACCTTGCAGCGATCAACGCGCTAATTTCGCGGGGTAATTCCCACACCATAACTGTGGGAACCGGGAACCTACATGCCGCGTTAAATGGGGAACTCGGATCCGGCCAGGGAGCGTCCTCATGCGTGCCACCCCGCGTATCACGTTGCGTGTAAAGCCCCCTGCTCCGCTGGGCGATGTGGCTATGGTGCCGGCGCCGCTGAGCGGCCGCTCGGAAGCCGAGATGGCGCGCGCAATGGCCGCGGTCCTTGCCGAGGAGGACTCCGCGACGGTCGCCGACGTCTACAGCCGCGTCCGCCAAGCGTTTCCGTTCGCGCCGCTGAGCGCGCGCATAGCGGCGTTGGCGATGCTGATGGAGCGGATTCGGCGGCCGGCCCACTGAGATCAGGTCATAGTCCGAGATAGGCGCTGCGCACGCGGTCGTCCGACAACAAATCGGCGCCCGCGCCGCTCAGCGTTACGCGTCCGTTTTCCAGAACATAACCCCGGCTTGCGAGCTTGAGCGATAACGTAACGTTCTGCTCGACCAGGACGCAGGTGACACCGTCCCGGTTGAGGTCGCGAATGGTGTCCAGCACCTTGTGGACGACGGTTGGGGCGAGCCCGAGCGAGGGTTCGTCGAACATGATGAGCTGCGGCGCGCCCATGAGGCAGCGCGCGATTGCCAGCATCTGCTGCTCGCCGCCCGACAATGTGCCCGCCGCCTGATGCGCGCGTTCCGCCAGCACCGGGAACAGCTCCAGCGCCCGCTGCCGGTTCTCAGCTTTTTTGGCGCGCGCCCGCGGCAGCAGAGCGCCAACTTCGAGGTTCTCTTCCACTGTGAGCGTTGGGAAGATTTGGCGGCCCTCAGCCACTTGCCCGATGCCGAAATCGCAGATCCGGTGGCTGGGCCAGCCGAGGATGTCTTCGCCGCGAAACAGAACACGGCCCTTCGCCGCGCGATTAATGCCGGCGATCGCGCGAATAAGCGTTGTTTTGCCAGCTCCATTGGCGCCGACGATGGCAACGATGGCGCCCTCTTCGATGTCGAGCGATACGCCGTCGAGCGCCTGCACATCGTCATAAAACACATCGAGAGCTTCGACACGCAGCATCAGACCGGCTCCGCGCCGAGATAGGACGCAATGACAGCGGGATCGCGCACAACCACTTCGGGTTTGCCTTGAGCGATAGCGACGCCGTGATCCAGCACCAAAACGCTGGATGCGAGCGCCATGACCGCGCGCATGACGTGCTCGATCAGAACGATGGTCAAGCCAGCCTCGCGATTGAGGCCGCGCAGGACCGCGACCACGCGGTCGCTCTCGGTCGGGCGCAACCCGGCCATCACTTCATCGAGGAGGAGTAACCGTGGTCTGGTCGCAAGCGCGCGCGCTACTTCGAGGCGCTTTCGATCCGGCAGCGTAAGCGCGGCGGCGATTCGGTTTCGCTGTTCATAAAGCTCGAGGCGCCGCAACAGGTCTTGCGCATGCGCGCGCGCCGTGACGACATCCGAAGAGTGCAGTAAGGCGCCGATCACGACATTATCTTCCACGCTCAGAGCTGGAAATGGACGCACAATCTGGAAAGTGCGGGCAATGCCGCGGCGACAGATCGCATCCGCGGGCAAGCCGCCGATTGGCTCGCCGGCAAATCTGATCGAGCCTTCGTCCGGAGCAAGAGCACCGGCAATCATGTTGAAAAGCGTCGTCTTGCCGGCTCCGTTCGGCCCGATAATTGCGAACAATTCCCCGGCCGATACGTCGAAGCTGACGCCATCGACCGCGACAAGGCCGTGAAAGCGCTTGCTCACGCCGTTGACGGAAAGGAGCGCGGTCATTGCAGGCGCCCGGCGAGCCCGAGCCGGCGCGCCAGCCAAGGCCACACGCCTTCCGGCAGAGCGACGACGACGAGAAGCAGGCAGATACCGTAAAAGACCTGCTTGGCTCCGGGCAGATCGAGGCCCATAGCCGACATCGCCGCATTGAGCAGTTCGGCAAGGCCGGTGAGCACGAAGGCGCCCAGAATTGGGCCGAACAGCGTGCCGACGCCGCCGATGATCGGGCCGAGAATCATCTCGATCGAGCGCGAAATACTGAACACCTGTTCGGGGAAGAGATTGTTGTAGAAGAACGCATAGAACACGCCGGCAAAGGACGTCATCATGGCCGAGATCATGACCGCGGCCATCTTGTAGCCGAACGAGTCGATGCCGACGGCGCGAGCGGCGTGCTCGTCTTCACGGATGGCGAGCCAGAAATAGCCGATCCGGCTTTTCAACAGCGCCCGGCAGATGACAAAGGCCAGTACGGCGGCGCCGAGGATTACATAGTAGAACATCGTCGGACTGCCGCGCAGATGCCACAGATCGTTGTGCGTATATTGCGCGACCGGCAAGAACAGCCCCGCCGAGGCATTCACATAATCGAAATGATCGAAGCCGATACGCGCAAATTCGGCAAACGCGATCGTCAGAATCGCAAAATAGACGCCGGCGACGCGGAACCGAAACGCGAGAAAACCGATGGTTGCACCGCACCCCGCGGCAACCGGTAACCCTGCGAAAAAACCTATCCAAGGAGCGATGGCGAATTGCTTGAACAGCACCGCGGCGATATAGGCGCCAAGCCCGGCGTAAATCGCGTGCCCGAGCGAAAGCTGCCCGGCAAATCCCATCATGATGTTCCAGGCTTGCCCCGTGAAGGCGAAGTAGAGGACAACGATCAAGACGGTGAGCAGGTAGTCGTTGACCAGAAAAGGCGCGATCACGAGCGCAGCGAGAAAAATGCCGAGCATGGTGACGGCCGGGCGTGAGACATCTTCGACAAGAGATGCGGCTACGCGCGTGCAATAGGCGGCAATGCTGCTGGGCGTCGTGGCGCTCATCCGATCGATCTTTTGCCGAGAATGCCTTGTGGCCGGAACAGCAGAACCACAACGAGTATGGCGAACGCGAACATGCTCTTTGCCGATGGCGTGAACAGCAGTCCAGCCAAGGCCTCGGTCGCGCCAATCAACAGCCCGCCGAGCAGTGCACCCGCCATCGAGCCCAGCCCGCCCGTGATAACGATGACGAAGGCCAAAAGCGTGTAGGCCGGACCGATCATCGGCGTGACATCGACAATCAATGTCATCATGACACCGGCGGCGCCGACGCAAGCGGCGCCGATTCCGAAGGTGAGCGCGTAAAGCCGTTTTACATCGAGTCCGACAACGAGCGCGCCGACATAGTTGTCGGCACAGGCACGTATCGCCTTGCCGAGCGGAGCGAAACGAAAAAACGCAAATAGCAGCGCCGCGACGACGATCGCCGCCGTTCCGGCATAGAGCTTGGTCGCATCAATGATCAACGCTCCGATTTGAAAGCTGTCGAATGCGTAAGAAGTCTGCACCGTCCGCGCATCCGGGCCAAACACGATCAACAGCACATTGACGATGATCAGCCCGATCGCCACCAGCAACAGAAATTGACTGTGTTCGGGGCGGCCGATGAACGGATTAATCAGCCCGACTTGCAGGGCATATCCGAATACGAAGAGAACCGCCGCAACTGGCACCAGCATGACCAGCGGATCAAGATGCAAAGCCGTGAACAGCACGATCGTGAGAAACATCGCGATCGACATCATCTCGCCATGGGCGAAATTGACGACGCGCACGACACCGAAGATGACTGAAAGGCCAAGCGCCATCAGGCCATAGACGAGGCCCGTCAATATTCCGGCAACCGCGACGTTCAGGTAGACGTCGATTCCCACCGGGACTTAGACCCGGTTTTGATAGGCCGCCATGGGCCATTCCGGTTTGGCGTTCGCGGCATCCTTGGGCGCCAAGGTGACCAGCTTGGCGGCGCGATTTTGAATCGTGCCGTTCTTGAGCTTGTCGTTCTGACCCTTGGCATTGAACTGGATGCCCGGTCCGATACTCACATTATCGGTGATGTTGGTCGCGCGAATGGCGTCAGCCAGCGCTTTTGGATCACTGCTGCCGGCGCGCTTGTACGCGTCGGCCGCAATCAACAATGCTTCGAATGTATAAACGTGGTTAGTGCTCAGATTGATGCCGGGATAGGCTTTCGCCAGTTCGGCTTGAAGCACTTTCGACAGTTTTTTATTCGGATCCTCGAACGGCACAAAGCTGATCGGCCCGTTGGATAGTTTGCCCAGCGTCTTGAGATACTGGTCCTCATACCAGCCTGGCCCCATGCTCAGAATTGCTTGCGGCGTCCACCGCTGTTTGACCAATTCCCGCGTGATCTGCATCGCATCGTTGAGACGGCTGACGACGAGCAACGCATCCGCACCGGCGCCCTTGGCTTTAGCGACTTCGACGGAAAGGTCGCGCGCCGTCGGATCATAAGCGATTTCGTCCACGACTTTGTAAGGCACGTTGAACTTCGGCATCACGGCGTTGATACCCTTTGCCATTGCAGTGCCGAACGTGTCGTTGACGTGCATGAAAACGACCGTCTTCGGCGCGCTACCGACGATCTCGAAAAGTTCGAGCTGATTAGCGAAAGAGCTGCCAAGCAGCATCTGCGCCGTGGGGAAATTCCTGAAGACGAATTTGTAACCCTGCTCGGTAATTTCCGGCGCAGCAGCGATATTGATGACGAATGGTACGCCTTTCTGTTCCGCAACCTGGGCAATGGCAGTGGTCTGGCCAGAATCGAATGCACCAATGAGGATCTGCGCGCCATCATTGATGAGCTTCTCGGCGTGCTCGCGCGCAACATCGACATTGGACTCGGTGTCGGCGTTGATGATTGCCAGTTCCGGCAGGCCCAGCGATTTGAGGATGCCCGGCGCGATATCGATGCCACGCTGACAGTCTTGACCGATGCTCGCTTCGAATCCGGATTTCGGCAGCAGGACACCGACCTTCAAGGCTGCGCGGGCGCCGCCGCCTTGAGCGTAGACGATAGCGGGCGCCGCTAAACCGCTCGCGCCGGCGGCGGCGCTGGCGAGAAGGCGGCGGCGGGTTATCGAAACGCGGCCCGGCATGGCGATATCCTCCCATTTATCCTTGGTAAAATGCTAGAAAATGGCCGCGCCGCGGGCAAGTGTGAGATCAGAGGCAAATCGTTGATCAAGCAACCGCACGCTCACGATGCAAGCGAAGGCGCGACCGCAGCGGCAATCCGCAACAATCGATGGTCCCGGCCGTTTCGCGCGACCAGCATGAGCCCGACCGGCAGTGTCGCTGATAGCGGCAATGAGATCGCGCATAGATCAAAGAAATTGGCCAGACTTGTGTTGCGCAACAGCGCTGCGTTGCAGACAGCGAAAACCTTCGGGTCGGCGACCTCGGCGATCGTGGGCGCGACAATCGCGGTCGTTGGCATGATAAGCGCATCCACCGTGGCGAGCCGCGCATCCATAGCCACGACCAGTCGCGTGCGCTCGCGCATCATGTCCACATAATCCGCTTCGCTGATAGCGCAGCCGCGCTCGATCCGGACGCGGACGTTCGGGTCGATATCGGCCGCGCGCCGGCGTAGCCGGTCGCGGTGGACCGCGCAGGCCTCGGGCGCCAGCACGCCGCCGCGCTCGTTTACCGCGACCCAGTCGGCAAGCAGCGGCAGTTCCTCGGCACTGATGCGAATTCCGGCACCCTCGAGATATCCGAGCGCGGTTTTAAATGCGGGAGCGACGACCTCGTCGAGCCGATCGAGCGGCAAGCCTGTGGCGATGCCAAGGCGCAACTCGTCGAGCCCGATGGGCTGGATCGGCCTGAATTCCTCTCCGGCCATAATCGCATCGACCTTGGCGCAATCGGCGACATCGCGCGCGATCGGGCCAATCGAATCGAGGGTCTTACTGAGCGGCAAGGCACCATCGGTCGGCACACGCTGACGGCTCGGCTTGAAACCGACCAGGCCGCAGAGGGCTGCGGGAATCCGTACTGAGCCGCCGGTGTCGGTTCCAATCGATATTTCACACATGCCGTCGGCAACCGCGACCGGCGCGCCGGCCGAGGAGCCCCCCGGCACGCGCCGGCGGTCCCGCGGATTGCCGGGCGTCCCGAAATGCGGATTGGCGCCGATTCCGGAAAAGGCGAACTCGGTCATATTGGTCTTGGCGATGATGATCGCGCCGGCTTGGCGCAACCGCGCCACGACCGGCGCATCGACCGCAGCCGGCGCCCCTTCCTCGGCCAGTACTTTGGAACCGGCCCGGGTCGGTTCGCCGGCCACGTCGAAAAGGTCCTTGATGCTGACGATGATGCCGTCGAGCGGCCCGAGGTGAGCACCGCGCGCTGCGCGCGCATCGGCAGCGTCAGACGCAGCCCGCGCGGCGTCGGCGTAAACGGTAAGACAAGCGCGCGCCCCCTCCCCGTTGGGATCGGCAATGCGCGCGAGCGCCTTTTCCAACCGATCCCGACAAGATAAAGCTTTCATGATTTGCTCGTTGAACTTGTTTTCGCAGGACGCCTTCCCCGCGGCGAAGTAGGGAAGAAGGGACAAGGCAAAGATCAGCTTGATTGCGCACTATATAGCAAACCTGTCATCATCGACGGCAAAATCCGCGGCAGACCCCGCGCTAAGCACTGCAACAAAAGCTGCGATGAGGACCGCTATGGCAAACGGCAGGCTGAGTATTGCTTTCATCGGTTTTGGCGAAGCCGGACAAGCGATCGCCGCCGGACTTAATGACGCCAATGCGGCGCAGATGACCGCATGGGATATTCTTTTCCCGGAAGCGGCAGGCAAGAGTCTACTTCGGGCGGCGGATGCCATTGGCGTGCGCCGCGCGGTGTCTGCCGCCGATGCGGTCCAAGGCGCCGAGATCGTAATCTCCGCTGTGACCGCGGCATCGAGCCTTGATGCAGCACGGTCGGTTCAGGAAAATTTGCGCGGGGAACCCTTTTTTCTCGATATCAACTCCGTGTCGGCGGGCCGCAAGCAGGAAAGTGCCAAGGTTCTCGGTGCTGCGGCTCGCTATATCGACGTCGCCGTGCTGGCGCCGATCTATCCGGCACGGCATCAAACGCCTTTGCTGCTTGCCGGGCCCGCAAGCACTACCGTGGCACCGATCCTTGCCGCACTCGGCATGCGTGCCAGCGTCGCCGGTGTCGAGGTCGGCGCCGCGGCGGCGATCAAGATGGTGCGCAGCGTCATGATCAAAGGCATCGAGGCGCTCACGCTGGAGTGCTTTCTTGCCGCCGCGCGCGCCGGCGTCATCGATGAGGTCGCGGTATCGATGCGAAATAATTATCCCGGGCTCGATTGGACCAAGATCGTCCCCTACAATCTGGAGCGCATGGTGGTCCATGGCGAGCGCCGCGCCGCCGAAATGGAGGAAGTGGCTGACACCCTACGCGAACTTGGCGTGGAGCCGCTTATGACCAACGCTACAGTCAAGCGCCAGCGCGAGATGGGGCAGATCGGCCAACAGCCAACGGTGCGCAACGTGCTCGATAAGGATCGCGCGGCGATGCTCCGCGCCATCAGCGCCGTGGCGCGGGATCGCCATTGATTGTACGCCGGCCTAGCGGCGGTGGCCCTTGCGGCGCTCGCGCGCTGCGCCGCGTGTCGACCGCAGCATCGCCCGGCGCGGCGTCTTGACCGGTAAGTGGCGCGGCGGCATGGCGCCGCTCGCTTCCAACCGCATGCTCCAAAATTCCCACGTCCTGTTCACGACGTTCGGCATTGCGCTGATCGTGCCCGCGAGTTTGACCTCGCCTCGATGCAGCGGCTCGGGCACGCCGAGGGCCAGCGCGCGCAGCTGATATTCCGCGTTCTGGCACATGAAGATCGCGCGTGCCACGAGTTCCTTCAGATTGGTGCCGACGACGGTCGCGCCGTGGCGGTTCATCAGCACTGCTGAATGCTTCCCAAGCGCCCGGGCGAGCGAGCGTCCCTCCTCGGGCTTTACCACCAGAAGATTGGTGTCGCCGAACTCGTCATGCTGATCCCAGAACGGCGCCTGTTCCCCCATCGCGGCGCCCAAGTGAAAGACGGGCACGATCGGCTTGCCGGCAATACAGAACGGCATGACCGCGGGCGCATGATGATGGCATACCGCGATGACGTCGCTGCGCGCCTGATAAATGCAGCCGTGAATGACGCGTTCGGCATAAAGCAGCGCTTTGGGCGGTCGCACCGGCTCGGAATCGAGCGTGAACTCCAAAATGTCCTCGGGTTCGATCAACAGCGGCGAGCGCGAGCGCGACAGCAAATAACGGTCGGGATGCGTCGGATGACGCATGCTCACATGGCCGAAAGCATCGAGAACGCCTTCATGCGCGAGGATCCGATTGGCGAGCGCCAATTCCTCGACCGCAGCAATCATTCCATTGAGCAAAGTTTCCCCCCGGCAGGGCCCGCCGTTGCAATATCGCGAGCGGATTAGCCCTTTAATGCGCGCACGCTGAAAGCGCGAATGGGCCGATGCAACCCTTTGAGGTCGAGTTCACCCAATGCTTCCAGATCGGCAATCGATTCCACGGCGACATTGACCCTGGGATCGACCAGAATTTGCCCATCGGTGGCGTGCGCGCACAAGCGCGAGCCCAGATTGACCACCGTGCCGGTCGCCGAATAGTGGAAGCGGCCTTCATAGCCCACGTTTCCGAGGGTTGCGTGGCCAGAGGCCACGCCAATACCGAAGCCTAGCTCGTGGCCGTAGCGGCGCCATTTTTCCGCAAGCGCCGCGATGTGAGCGCGCATTTCAACCGCCATGCGAACCGCGCGCACCGCAGGCTCGGGACACGGAATCGGATCGTTGAAAATGATCAGCAGGCCGTCGCCTGCGAAATGTTGCAACGTGCCTTCGAAGCGATCGATCGATTCACCAAGACACCGATAATATTCCTGCAAGACCGTGATGATGTCTTCCGGCTCGGCGTGCTCGGCAAACGCGGTAAAGCCACGCAAGTCGCAGAAAACGACCGTAATGTCGCGGCGATGCGTCTCCAAGAGCTTTTCGTCGGAGACGACAAGCTTGGCGATCTGCGGCGAAAGAAAGCTCTTGAGCTTGTTCATACGGTCGATTTCGGAAACCTGCTCATTTACGCGCTGTTCAAGCGTCTGATTCCAGCTGGCGAGATCCTTGGCCTGCGTCTGCACTTGATCGTGCAGCTCTTTAATCCGGAGCATCGAACGGACGCGGGCGACCAGTGCTGCCTGATCGATCGGCTTTGTCAAATATTCGTCGGCGCCGGCATCAAGCCCGGTCACCACGTCTTGCGACGCCGCGCGCGCGGTACACAGGATGATGGGCATGAACGGCATCGCCGGATCTTTTTTCAGACGACGGCATACTTCGAAGCCATCGAGCTTGGGCATCTCGACATCGAGCAGCATAAGATCCGGACGATGCTCGCAGGCGCTCGCAAGCGCCTCTTCGCCGTCGGCTGCCTGCAATGTTTCATAGCCATGTTTCGCCAGCCGGGTGACCAGGATGTCCCGGTTGGTCTCATTATCGTCAACGATGAGGATACGAGGTGGATTATGCATGGCACTCAGGAAAGCCCGCTACGGCAGAAACTCTTTGATCTTGGCGAGTAGCTGCCGTGGGCTGTAGGGCTTCGTTACGTAGGCGTCACAACCGGCTGCATGCGCCTTATTATCGTCGCCGCTCAACGCGTAAGACGTGACGACGATGATCGGAATACTCTTTAATTCAGGATCGGCCTTGATGCGCCGCGTCGCCTCATAACCGTCCATCAGTGGCAGCTGGATATCCATAAGGATCAGATCGGGACGCTGCTCCTTCGCCGCGGCAACGCCGGCCTCGCCATCCCCGGCCTCAGTCATTTCATAACCGAAGCTGCCCAACAAATCGCGGAGGATCTGACGATTGTCCTCTTGGTCCTCGACCACAAGTATGCGCTTGCTCATGCTTTCCCAGCCTGCTGTTCGACGCGAAGCGGCACAGTAAAGAAAAACGTCGAGCCGCTGCCCAATTGCGACTCGACCCACAGCCGCCCGCCGTGCATTTCGACGATCCGCTTTGCAATAGCAAGGCCTAGGCCGGTACCGCCTTTGGCCTTGGTGTGCGTGCTCTCCGATTGCTGGAATTCTTCGAATATCTTGGCCTGATCCGCCTCGGCAATGCCCGGGCCGGTGTCCTTGACCGCAATCGTATAGCTGCCGTTGATCGAGGAGGCTTTCATCGCCACCTCGCCGGTATCGGTGAATTTGATGGCGTTTCCGACGAGATTAAGGAGCACCTGCGACAAGCGCCGTTCGTCGCCATGCGCCCTTGGCAGGTCGGACGGCACTTCGAGCTTGAAACTGAGTTTCTTGTTGCCGGCGAGCGGCTCGATCGCGACATAGACCCCCTGCATCATGTCCTTGATCGAATATTCGTTGAGCGTGAGCACGAGCTGCCCCGCCTCGATCTTCGATAGATCGAGCACGTCGTTGATCAGACCGAGCAGGTGCTTCCCGTTGGTCTGGATGCGCTCAAGCACGTTGTGCATCTTCTCGGGCGGGTCGCCGTAGATGCCGTCGAGCACAAGTTCGGTGTAGCCGAGAATGGCGTTGAGGGGCGTGCGCAGTTCATGGCTCATATTCGCCAGGAACTGCGACTTGTGTTTGCTCGCCTCTTCGACCTGCCGGCTCTTTTCCTGAATCTCCTCGAACAGCCTCACGTTTTCGATGGCGATGACGGCCTGGTCGGCAAAGGTGGTCACGAGTTCGATCTGTTTTTCGGTGAATGGCCGCACCGTGTTTCGGAACAGAATGAGAACTCCAATAGGATTGCCTTCGCGCAACAGTGGCACACCGAGTATTGTATGAAAGCCCGCGCGTCGCGAGATTTCGGTCATCGTATATTCGGGATCCGCTTGAACATCCGCAATGTGAATAGGCTTGCCTTCCAGCAAAACACGTCCGGCAACGGTGCCCCGGTCTGCCTCGATTGGACGATTTTGCATGTACTCATTGTATTCGTCTGGCGCGCCGTGGCTTGCGACGTGAAGGAAACTCATGCCTTTTGGTCTGCGAATCGCCGCCAGATCGGCCTCGCATAGTTGTGCGACCGACTCGACGAGCGTGTTGAGCACCGAGTGGAGATCGAAGGTCGAGCGGCTGATGATCTTCAGCACTTCCGATGTTGCGGTCTGCTGCTCGAGCGACTGAGAAAGCTCGTGGGTGCGCTGCTCGACCTTGTTTTCCAGGTCCGCATAGGACTCTTGCAGCTTGCCAGCCATGTCGTTGAATTGGTTGGCTAGCGCTTCGACTTCGTCGCCACTCTTGATGCTGATGCGTTGGCCGAGGTCGCCGCTACCGATGCGCGCCGCGCCGGCTCGCAAGACCTGGATCGGCACCACCATGCGCCCGGCCAGGAACATACCGGCGATAAACGCAAGCGCCATTGCACCGAGCAAGACGTAACCGGTGCGCAGGATCGAGCGATAAAGCGGAGCATACGCTTCTTCGATCGGCGTCTCGACAAACACGAACCAGCCGAGCGGATTGACTGGCGCAAACGCCGTCAACACTTGATGGCCGCCAATATCGTCCGCTTCCCGCACCGCCTCGCTCGCCGATCCACCGCGGGCGCCGCGCACCTGCGCGAGGCGCGACATATCGGTATTGCGCAACACTAGACTAATGTCCGGATGCGCGATCAAACGTCCGCCGGAATCCACCACGTAGGCGCGGCCGTGCTCGCCGACCTTGATCTTGGAAACGACATCCCAAATGAGCTTGAGATTGACTTGCGCGATGCTGACTCCGGTATCGCGCCGCGTGCCTGCCAGCGAAAGCGTCATATAGGGTTCGGATTCGCGGCGGAAATAGACCGGCCCGTAATAGACTTTTTTGGCTACGGCCTGGGTGAATTCCGGCTTGCCTGAATAGTCGATACCGCTGCCCACCACGTCCATGGTCAACCGGGAGACTTTAAGTTGTTCGCGGCCCGCCGCATCGATCTGCGCAAGTTCGGTGATAGCCGGCACCTGACGCAAAAGGCGCAGCGCGTCGAAACGGCGCTGATCGAGCGTGCCGTCGGTCCACGGTAGCTGCGTCGTCCAGCCCACTTGGCTCTCGATTTGGGTGATGAACTCTTCGATCTTGTCGGCGGCGGCTATCGCCTGCTGCTGCTGAATGCTGATCAAGGAGCCCTTGTGCTCCTGGTACGAAAACCAGACCTCGAAGCCGCCATTGGCAAAAAGCGCCAGCACGACCACTGAGACGAACAGGAGGGTATATTTGAAAAACAGCCGGCTGCGCATGATGGATGCGCCCACGCCGCCCGAGGCAGCGCCGGCGCGATCCGCTAATTCCGTTTTAGAGCCGGCTAGGACTCCGGCGCTTTTCTGATCGACATCAGCTTTCATTGGACCATCTTAGCATTCCAGAAAGCGCCGCGCCCCGTCAATTGATCGTCTATCATTCGAACATTCGTCATTCGATCACCTCGTCGGCCCTGGCGAGTAGCGCGTTTGGTATATCCAGCCCCATGGCGTGCGCGGTGTTCAGATTAATGACCAGACCGAATGAAACCGGTTGCTCGATCGGAAGCTCGCCAGGATTGGCGCCGTTCAAGATCTTATCGACATAGCGTGCGCCGCGACGATAAAGGTCGGCCACGCTCGTGCCGTAGGACATCAGGCCGCCCTCAACGGCATTCTTCCTGAGCTGGAACATTCCCGGAATCCGGTTCTTGAGCAGGAAGTCGATGACTTCAGCCATATGCATCTGGTGCAAGCCGTCATTGGTGGTGAGCACGGCGTCCGGCCGCTTCGCCAACATCTCAGCAAATACGCGAGGAAAATCGTCGGCCCTGCGCGCCTCCAGGGGCGTCAGGCTCATGCCGAAGTATGGCGTCGTCCTCCACAATTCGTCGAGAATTGCGGCGTTTGATACATTGTCCGGATTCCAAAGGAAAACCACGCGCGAGACCGAGGGAATGGCATCGCGCAATATTTGCAGCCGCTTAGTAACGATCTGCGGGCTGAGAATAGTGTTCCCTGTTAGATTGCCGCCCGGGTGCGCCAAACTGCTGACCAGCCCTGCGGCAACCGGATCGCCCACCGAGATGACCACGATCGGAATGGATTTTGTCGCCTGCACCGCCGCCTGAGCGGCAGGCGTGCCAAACAAAGCGATTACATCGACCGGAATCCGCGCCAATTCGCGGGCTGCTATCGCCAGTTGTTCCGGTATCCCGTCGGCCCGGCGATATTCGAAGACGATGTTCTGTCCTTCAACATAGTGCAACTCATGCAGCTCCGCGCGAAATGCCTGCCAGTCCGGATTGTCGTCGATGATGCCGACACGGGCGATCTTCGCGGCCGCGATGCTCGCGCGCAACCCAAGCGGCGACAGGCCAATAATGGGACCCGCGATCGCATCGGCCGCAGTTCCGCCAATGAGTGCTATAAATTGCCTGCGCCTCATCGATCCAGCTTTGCCCGGCTGCCCAAGCCTAGCACATTCTCACCGGCCATCCCGGGGCTCGCATAAATCGCAGCGGCAAGGTTGCGCTCAAGCCGCAAGGACGCGCGATCCCTGATCGCGGTGCGATATTTCGATGACGCGGGCGCGCGCGGCCAGCGCGTCGACCAGCGCATCTGCCTTGGCCTTGTTTGCAGCATCGAGATTGGCGTCCCATTCATCGAGTAGATAGATTTCCGCTGAGGTGGAATTGACGATCTCTTCCAGCGATTTGATCTGGCGTTCTCCTGACGAGAAGCCGAGCTTCTTGTCTATCGACTCGGCAACGACCACAACGCCGTCCTCGTCGTCGCCCTCGACGTCGACAGGATCGACACCGCCGGTGAAATGGAAGGCGAGCCGATCGGTCGTCGGCCAGTAGTAAGCACGCTTTCTCATCTCGGTCTTCAAGCTCGCCAAGAGGGAAGACTTCCCAGTGCCATTGGCGCCTCGCACATTGATGCGGCCGGTAGGATGAGCAAAGGCGATGCGCAGTGCATCGCCCAGCGAAGAGACCACGTTGGCATGATCGCCCTCGCGCAGCACCAAACGATCGAACTTGATGCGCTTATCGAAATCGGCGTCCGGTTCCGGCAGCATGTTTGCGGCGACGCCGCCGAACCGGGTCCAGATCGCGATGAAATCGTTCCACCCAGTTGCGAGCAGATGCAATTCGTAACTCATCTCGATCTGTCGCGGCAAAGTGGTCGCCAGCCCGACCAACAGCACGGTATCGCCGGCGTTCTGCATGGCGACGACAGTGATCGTGGCAAACACGATGGCGAGGCTGACGATCCCGCTCATCGCGCTCATGCCTTCGCGTGCGACAATCGCGCGAATTTGCGCGACCAATCCTTCACGTAGACGGATTTTGAACGCGGCAAGCCAAAGCCGCAGATTGTAGCTGTTACCGGAAAAGATGTTGTCCCATGCAGTATAACCTTGCGCCGTGACCCGGTTGTTCATGCGCTGGTTTTCCAGATAAGCGTGCGCAAGCGGCGTTTGCAGGACCCATTGCATCAGCAAAAGCGCCCCCAATGCGGCGACGTAGGCAAAGGGCAGTCTGACATCGATTTCAGCGCCGAGCACGAGCGCGTTGAAGACTAGTCCAAGAAACAATTTGAGCGCGAATTCCAGCTCGTACATCACGTTAAAGAAGCACTGGAAGGTCTCCCCGGTGAGAAAGGGCTCGACCTGTTCGCGCGCGGGCTTTTCGTTGAGCAGCTTGACCTTGCCGCGGTTTTCGCGGGCAAAGCGCAGCATGAATTTGCCGAAGCCGCGATAGCCCGCGCGCTCGGCAAAAATCCAGCTGATCACGCCAACCACGTAGGATGCCGATTGAGCCGTGAGTATCCAGATGAGATCGGAAAGCAGGAATTGGCCGACCGCGACCTTGCGCCCGGCATTGATGACGAGCCATGTCGTCATCGCCGCCAGCATCGCTTCGACCACCATCAGCGTCACCATGACGAACAGCGATGGCGAGAGCAAATAGCTTGCCAGCTCCAAACGTGAAATCTGCTGCCGTTTCATGGCTGTCCCGGATCAACCCTTCGAAAGGATGCGAGTCGACGTGCAGTTTAACGGCATATGGCCGCGAATTTAAGCATCTAGCACCCGCCCGATATGACGGATTTTCATGGTCGATCAACGGTTTCGGTGCGGACGCCGATTTTGCCCGCGACAATTTCGTCTGGCCGAGCGCGTCACGTCAGCGTAATCATAAGGCCATAGAGAACCCGTCCAAGTGCCGCGGAGTTGGCGGTGGTTTTCACGCCTGTCGTCAGCAAGGCCCTCCAATACGGCGCGCCGATACGCCGCTTCGGCGGCTCCGCCATGGCGCGAACCTCAATCCTCATCGTCGGCCTTGCCGCGGTGACGGCCTATACGGTGCCCGATTTGCAGCGCGCGGCGGGTGGCTGGCTTACGGCCTGCCTATGGTCGTGCCTCGCCTATTTTGCGATCGAGGCCGCGATACGCGCCAACGCGGCGCTACAGGGCGGCAAAATTTGGACGCACATATTCTCGTTTTCCGGCTTGATCGACCTGGTTGCGGTTGGTGCCGTTCCCATAGCGCTCTTGTGCGGGGTGCCTTCAGCGACGGCGTGGCTGCTCGCCTCGTTATGGGTCCTTAAGCTTGCCCAGGATTCCCCAGGGTTCGAACAGCTCCAGCGCGTCTTTGTCGTCGAAGCCAAGGCACTGGCGAGCGTGTTTGCGCTGTTTTTGATCGTCCTGTTCCTCTCTTCCGCCGCCATGTACGTCATCGAGCGCCATGCGCAGCCGACCGCATTTAATTCGATGCCGCAGGCATTGTGGTGGGCGGTGGTCACGCTCACGACCACGGGCTATGGCGACAAGGTGCCGATCACGGATCTGGGCCGGCTGCTTGGCGGCATTGTCATGATCTGCGGCATTGCCACCTTTGGCCTGTCGACCGGTATCTTGGCGACCGGCTTTGCCGCTGAAACGCGGCGACGCAATTTCATCCGCACCTGGGACCTTGTCAGCAAGGTGCCATTTTTTCAATCGCTGGATCCGGCCGCGATCACCGAAATCACGCATTTGTTGCGGCTACTCGAAGTGCCCGAGCGCACCGCTATTATCCGCCGTGGCAAGATCGGCGATTGCATGTATTTCATTGCCGCTGGAGAAGTGCAGGTTGACGTCAAGCCGACCCCGGTACGGCTTGGATCCGGAGCTTTCTTCGGCGAGCTCGCATTGCTTGGCGATTCCGTGCGCAGTGCCAATGTGACAACGACAATGCCATCCACGCTGCTAATTCTCGACCTCGCTGACTTCCGAACCCTCACGGCGAATCATCCCGATCTAAAGCGTGCGATCGATGCCGAGGCGCAGCGCCGCATGAATGAAAATCAACAAAGACGCGAACGGCATCGTGCCGGCGGCAGCTCTTCCAGTTGAGCGAAGATGGATTGCAAAAGGTGGCAATGGAGCGGGGAGCCCCGGACAAGACTTTATGGACGAGACCTGATCGGCTCCGGCACCGTATCCGGGCCGGAGCCACCGAGCTGGGGCAGTCTTCTCGAACTGACCGCGGGCGGTTCGAAGCCGCTCACCCTGCCGAACGGCGAGAAGCGCGGTTTTCTGGAAGACGGCGATGAGGTCGGTTTCCGCGGTTTCTGCACCAAACCCGGTTGCACACGGATCGGCTTCGGCGAGTGCCGGGCGCTCGTGCTGCCCGCGCACTAGTTGGCGGGAATGTTTGCGGATCGGCCAATCCGCTCAATGAATCTCCGGCTCGGCGGTCGCGGCCTGGCCCTGTAAAAAATCGAAATCGCAGCCTTCGTCGGCCTGACCGATATGGGCGGAGAACATGGCGCCGTAGCCGCGCAGATAGTGCGGCGGTGGGGGCTTCCAGGCCGCGTGCCGGCGCGTAAGCTCCTCTGCGGCAACGTGCAGGTGGATGCGCCGCGCGTCGACATCGACCTCGATCTCATCTCCGTTTTGCACCAGCGCCAAGGGGCCACCGACAAAGCTCTCTGGCGCCACATGCAGGATGCAGGCGCCGTAGCTCGTGCCGCTCATGCGGGCATCGGATATGCGCAGCATGTCGCGCACGCCGGCCTTGAGCAGCTTCTTCGGTATTGGCAGTTGGCCCCATTCCGGCATGCCTGGCCCGCCCTTTGGGCCGCCGTTCTTGAGCACCAGCACATGATCAGGGCTGACATCGAGGTCGTCGCGATCGACCTCCCGCGCCATGTGATCGTAATTGTCGAATGCGATCGCTTTGCCGCGATGGCGCAACAAGCGCTTGTCCGCGGCCGCAGGCTTCATGACGCAGCCGCGCGGGGCGAGATTGCCGGTGAGCACGGCGGTAGCGCCTTCGGGGTAAAGCGGATTGCGCAACGAATGGATGACGTCAGGCAGGTGTACTCTGCTGCCGGCAATGCCTTCGCCGAGCGTGCGGCCGCCAACCGTGATGCATGAGAGATCGAGCAGATCGCCCATCTGTGCCATCAAGGCACGCAGGCCGCCGGCATAGAAGAAATCCTCCATCAAATATTTTCCCGATGGGGTGACATTGGCGATTACCGGGACCTGTCGCGAAATCGTATCGAATCGTGCCATGTCGAGCGCAATGCCGGCGCGCCGCGCCATGGCGATGACGTGAATAATCGCGTTGGTCGAGCCGCCGAGCGCCATGTGGACGCGGATCGCATTGTCGAAGGCCGCAGGCGTGAGAATCTTGTTGGGCGTAAGATCTTCCCACACCATCTCGACGGCGCGCCGGCCGGCCGCGGCGCACATGCGCGGGTGATTTGAATCAGGCGCCGGGATCGATGATGCGCCGGGCAAGGCAATCCCAAGCGCTTCGGTGATCGCCATCATGGTCGCGGCGGTGCCCATGACCATGCAGGTGCCGAACGAGCGGGAAATACCGCCTTCGATCTCGTTCCACTCGTCGTCGCCAATGCGGCCGGCGCGCTTCTCGTCCCAGTATTTCCACGCATCGGAGCCTGAGCCGAGAACGTTGCCGCGCCAATTGCCGCGCAACATCGGACCGGCCGGCACGTAGATTGCCGGAATGCCCATGCTGATCGCGCCCATGATCAGGCCGGGCGTGGTCTTATCGCAGCCGCCCATCAAGACCGCGCCGTCGATCGGATGGCTGCGCAACAGCTCTTCGCATTCCATAGCCAAGAAATTGCGGTAGAGCATGGTGGACGGTTTGACGAACGGCTCCGCAAGCGACATCGCCGGCAGCTCGATGGGAAAGCCGCCGGCCTGATAGACGCCGCGTTTGACGTCTTCGGCGCGATCGCGCAAATGGCCGTGGCACGCGTTGATCTCGCTCCAGGTATTGATGATGCCGATGACGGGCTTGCCCGCCCAATCGGCGCGGTCATAGCCGAACTGGCGCAGCCGCGAGCGATGGCCGAACGAGCGAAGGTCGTTACGGCCGAGCCAGCGGTAGCTGCGCAATTGTTCGGGCGATTTTGTTTTGCTCATCTCGCGCCGCAAGTCATTCCGCCGTTGCGCCAGTGGCCTTCACTACTTTGGCCCATTTTTCGGTTTCCTCGGCGACCACTTTGCTGAAATCCTCTGGCTTGCCAGGAATCAAAATGCCGCCGAGATCGGCGAATTTCGCCTGCACGCCGGGGTCGGCCAGCGCTTCCTTAATGAGACGATTGAGCTTATCGATGATCGGGCGCGGGGTGCCTTTCGGCACCGCCATGCCGAACCATGCGCTCGCCTCGTAACCGGGAACTGTCTCGGCCACGGTCGGCACGCCTGGCAGCGCCTTTGACGGCGATGAAGTCGTTACGGCGAGCGCGCGCAGGCGCCCGCCTTGAATGTGCCCCAGGGATGACGGCAGATTATCGAACATCACTTGCACTTGATTGCCAAGAAGATCGGTGAGCGCCGGCGCCGAGCCCCGATAAGGCACATGTACGAGTTCGACGCCGGTCATCATCATGAACAAGGCGCCCGACAGATGCACTGAAGTGCCGATCCCAGAAGAGCCGAGATTGACCTTGCCGGGATTTGCCTTGGCGTAGTCGATGAATTCCTTCACCGTTTTTGCCGGCACGTTCGGATTGACCTCCATGACGTTCGGCACGCGGATGAAGCCGGCGACCGGCGTCATGTCGCGGATGAAATCGAACGGCAGGTTCTTGTAGAGACTGGCGTTGATGGCATTGGCGGGGTTAACGAGAAAGACCGTGTAACCGTCCGGCAGTGCATGCGTGGCGATCTCGGTTGCGAGGTTATTGCCGGCGCCAGGTTTGTTCTCGACGGCAAATTGCTGGTGCAGGTGTTCGGAGAGATATTGTCCGATCAAGCGCGCGCAGATGTCGGTTGAACCCCCGGGCGGATAACCGACCAACCAGCGCACCGGACGGTTCGGATAATCATCGTCGGCGGCGCGCGCATTGCCGGACATGAACGAGAGTACGACGCAAGCCAGCGCCAGCCCGACAATTCTCCGACCTGCAATTTTCATTCTGATCTCCTTGGTCCGTCGGCGCGGTTTTACGGCGAATTTTTTAACGTGCCAATTTTTGACCGGTCAAATCGCAGCCTACGCGGCCTTGACGATCCCGCACAAGTGATCGCGGCAGCGCCGCGCTCCGGCTTGTCGGCCTTGGCCCGGGCCGGGTAAGTTCGCGCCCTCGTCAACCTATCCAGGCGAATTTTGAGGGTAATGCCGATGATCGATCTTTATGCCTTGACCAGCCCGAACGTACAGAAAATCTACATCATGCTCGAAGAGGCGAAGTTGCCTTACAAGGAGCATTTCGTCGATGTCTGGAAGGGCGAGCAGTACAATCCAGATTTCATCAAGATCAATCCGAACTCGAAAATTCCCGCAATCGTCGATCACGATGGGCCGGGTGGCAAGCCCTATACCGTGTTCGAATCCGGCGCGATCCTGATGTATCTCGCCGAGAAGACCGGAAAATTCCTGCCGAAGGATATGGCCAAAAAATACGAGATGATGCAGTGGCTGATGTTCCAGCTCACCAATATCGGCCCAATGTTCGGCCAATTCACCCATTTCAAACTGTTCGCGCCGAAGGACAGTGCTTATTCGATGTCGCGCTATCAGACCGAAGTGAAGCGCCTCTATGAAGTGCTGGAGAAGCGCCTCGGACAGGTGCCCTATCTCGGCGGCGACGAATATTCGATCGCCGACATCGCCACGTTCCCGTGGACACGCAACCACGACATGCAGGGAGTCAAATGGGAGGACAATCCCAATCTGGCACGCTGGTTCAAGGCGATCGATGAGCGTCCCGCGGTTAAGACGGCGCTTGCAAAAATCGCAACCATCAAGTCGAACCGCGAGACCGCGACCGACGATCAGAAGGACCGCTTCTTCAATCGTGGACGTTACGCGCGGGCGTGAGCTTTCCCGCTGCGCGCCGATAGCATCATGGCGGCTCGTCCCGGCCATGATGCTACTTCTTGCTACTTCGCCGGAACCGTCTCTTTGACCGGCGTCGCGTCCTTGGACTTGTCGGCCTCGCGATTGGCTTCGTTCAGGAGCTTGTCGAGGAGCTCGGCGCGCTGCTTCTTATTCTGCGCTTCCTGCTTATTCTGCGCTTCCTGCGCCTTTGCTTCCTGCGCCTTCCTTTGTTCGGCGAGCCAGTAATAGTCCATTTCCCAGCACATTGGATCCTCCATCCATGGTGGAGAGACCGCTGTCAACGCGGTGCTACCAGCCGCAGTTCCGAGCCCCTTGCGGGCCTGCCGCTGACGCTCGATCATGTTATACCAAGCGTCGAACCGCGGCGGCGAAGGGAGAAACGCTTGTCCGATCGATCAGACGACAACCATGCAACCCGGGCGACGGCGAGGCTGCCTGGATTGGAAATCGAAATCGTGCACCGCCGCTCGCCGGGCGCCGACGTTGAGGCGTTCTCGATTAATCTGCAAGCGATGCCGTCCTTCGAGGCGTTCGGGCGGTTTCTCGGGACCGCCAATCCGCTGGCATTTTGGGCGCATGCCTTGCAGCTTGCGTGGCTGCCCTGGCTCGGCGCAACCCGCGCTTTAACGCTACCTTGGAATGCCGGCGCCGCCCTTCAGCCGCCAGAATCGCCACCCGCAGGCAAAACTGACAGCCAAGACTGAAAAGTAGCCTCGGCTTTCAGCGCGCCGGCACTGTATCCTGCGCGGATGGCGTCGCCGCCGCGCCTATCGCCTCAGAGCGATGGTCGAGCCGCAAGGTGAGACAGCAAGCCGAGCCGCCGCTGCGTAAGAAAGCATGCAGCGGCGTTTGCACGACCGTGTAACCGCGTGCTTCCAATCGATTGCGCAGCGAGGCGCTGCAACTCGAGAGCACGATGGTGTTGTGAATGCAGACGGCATTCGCCGCGAAACGTTCAGCGTCGGTGGAATCGAGTTCGATACGATGTTCCGGCGCGACATGGGCCTCAATGGAGGCCCGCGCCGCCGTCATGAACGCCTGCGGATAATAGACCACACTGCCGCAAGGCAGCACGCATAACGCCGTGTCCAGATGATAAAAGCATGCCTCGGCCAGTGGCAGTGCCACGCAGGATCGACCGAATTGGCGCTCAAGGAAGGCTCCAGCCGCCGGGTCGGAACGAAAGCCGCAGCCGAGCCAGAACAGGCGCCGCCTGGCATCCCAGATGCAATCGCCGGCGCCTTCGAGGATGAGTCCTTTCGGCAACCGCACGATTTCGTCGAGCACGCCTCGTTCGGCGAGCGTGGCAAAGTTCGCCGCAAATATCGGCTCCTCGTCCTGTCGTTGCGGATGGCGAAACCGCGACAACACGGCCTTGCGGTCGAGCACCACTGCGGCATTGGCCGTAAAGACCAGGTCAGGCAGACCGGCAACGGGGTCGATCGTCTCCACCATGGCGCCTGCGCGGAGGAGCGCCCGATGCAGCTCCGCCCATTGGCGCTGCGCATCGGCCTGCAAATTGCCGTCGCGATCGGCCCACGACTGCGGATCCATCCATGGATTAATGCTGTAAGTGACGGCAAAATGGCGCGGCAGGCACATCAGGAAATGAGGCCGCGCGCTTTGTTGCGCGAGCGTCGCGTGAATGTTCATTCCAGCGGATCGGTCCCCTCGGCGGGAGCAGCGCGAAATCGAATCGTCGCGGCTCCACTTTTCGCCGCCAATATCATGTCGGGGAACACAAGTTTCAAGTTTATTTATTCCACGGACGCAAACAGTTTCACGTCGGCGACGTGTCCTATTGATCCATCTTGTCCATCATCCCGCGCATGAAGCGCACCGCGGCGGGACCTTTGAGCGCGCTCGCCCACAAGTCGCGCGCCATCTTCTCGTGCAGCGCCAGCGCCTCCGGCGCCGAGGTAATCATCGCCACGCCGACCCGGATATTCGGCTCCTCGCCGAGTCGGAATGGGCTGAGCGCCAAAATCCGCCGGTCGGGCTGCCGAAAAATCTGGAAGCTCGTGTGCGGCAAGGTATCGAGCACGATGCCGATCTGCACGCCGATCGGTTCCTCCTCCATCAGCGCAGTGAAATGCTTCGCCTCGGCGCGGGCCAGCCGCCGGCGTTCGCGCCGCACGGCTTCGGCCAGATCAAGTCTGCCGACCAGGCCATTGCGTAGAAAACGCTGCATCTCGCTGGCCGCGATCAGATTGACAATGGCAGGTCGGCGCCGGCGATAGGCTTCCTTCCGGCTCCGCAGCACTGCCATCAGTTCGTCGATCTGGGCCAATGCCTTGCTGTTCTTCGCGACGGCATCTGGAACGGATTCGCGCAACACCTCCCAAAGCGTTCGGTCGAAGCCGTCGGACGCGAGCACATACGAAATCGGGCCAGCGAGCACGATAATGTGCTCCGCTGTCTCCTCGATCTGGCGCATGCGTTCGAAATAGCTCACGGCTGAGGCGATATATTCGACCCCGACACCGAGCAAAGTAGGCACCGAAACCTTGAGAAGCTCGGCGAGCTTTTCCAGCGTCTCGATCTTCGCAAGCTCCCCTTTCTCGAAGCGATAGAGCGCGGTGCGTGAAATGCCGAGCTTGGCCGCAATCTCTTCCGCGGACAGCCCGGAGCCGAGCCGAAACGCTTTGAGCCGGTTGCCGATGTCGTCGAAGCGGAGCATTCGGATGACAGAGGACGGGGGACGGGCTAGATGACGGATAATACCACGGCGTCGACATTGTTTACGTCCTCTGTCATCCGTCCCCCCGTTGTCTGTTTTGACTCCCTACCAGCAACCGTGCATCGATGTCGGTTATGAAGCCCGCCTCATTTCGCTATCACGCGCCGAAGACGATCGATGATGCGGTGAAGCTGCTCGCCGAAGTCGCCGGCGAGGACGGGCGCATCCTGGCCGGCGGCCAGAGCCTGGTGCCGACCATGGCATTCCGGCTCGCCAAGCCTGCCCATCTTGTCGACATCAATGGCGTCGAGGCGCTCAATCGCATTGCTGTCGCCGGTGGCAAGCTCGTCATCGGCGCCTGCGTGCGCCACGCGGCGTTTCACCAGCAAGTTTGCGAGGGCCCGCTCGGCAAGCTCCTGACCGATGTGGTCAAGCACATCGCCCATTACCCGATCCGCAATCGCGGCACGTTCTGTGGCAGCCTTGCCCATGCCGATCCGGCTTCCGAATGGTGCCTCCTGCTCGCAGCGCTCGACGGCGAGGTTGTCGCCAAAAGCCTGCGCGGCGACCGCGTCATCGCGGCGCGCGATTTCTTCAAAGGCATCATGACGACAGCGCTGCGCGACGACGAGCTTCTGCTTGAGGCTCGCCTGCCGCTATTGCCCACCGGCACGCGGTGCGGCTTTTATGAGTTCAGCCGGCGCGCCGGCGACTTTGCGCTCGCCGCAGCCGTCGGGATCTATCGGCTCGACGGCGGCAACATTGTCGAGCCGCGGCTGGCGATCGGCGCCGCCGAGGTCAATCCGCGGCGCATTGTCGAGGCGGAGCGAGCCCTGGCCGGCGCCGCGCCGGACGACAAGGCATTTCGCGCGGCCGCCCAAGCGGCCATGGCCGCCATCGAGCCAATGGAGGACGTCATCAACAGCGCCGAGTTTCGCCGCGATCTCGTTCTCGCGGTGGCGAGCCGGGCGCTCGAACGCGCGGCGGCATGAACCCCGTCTCCATGAACCCGTCTCAATGACCGCGGCGGCGCAAAAAAAAGCTTTCATCGGGCAATCGGTGACGCGGCTGGAAGACCCGCCGCTTGTCACCGGACGCGGTCAGTTCGCCGGCGATATCAATTTCCCGCATCAGCTCACGATGCGCATCGTGCGTTCCGCGCATGCGCATGGCCGTATCGTGCGGATCGATGTCGTTTCGGCACGCGCATTGCCGGGCGTGTTCGCGGTGTGGACCGCCGCCGATATCGCCGACGTGCCGCCGGTTGATTTTCGCGAGGGCTCGATCCCGGCGCTTGCGCCCTATCGCCAGGCGGTTTTGGCGCAATCTCACGTGCGCTATGTCGGTGATCCGGTCGCGGCGGTATTCGCCACTGACGCTTACATCGCCGAGGACATTGCCGATCTCGTCGCGGTCGAGATCGAAGAACTGCCGCCCATCATGGATGCACAGGCGCCCCCGGTTGAATTCGCGCCGGGGCATTCGACCGAAGCGGCCGTGATCCGCCAAGGCTACGGCGATGTGGACGCCGCCTTTAGCGCAGCGGCACATACCGTGGAGCTGGATTTGTCGATCGGCCGGCATTCCGCCGTGCCGCTTGAGACGCGGGGCGCCATCGGGCGCTACGACGCCGCGCGTGGCGTTCTCGAACTGCACGGCGCGGCCAAGGTTCCGCACCGCAATCAGGAACTTTTGGCGCGCATGCTCGACCTGCCACCGAGCAGCATCCACGTTCATGAATCCCATGTCGGCGGCGGCTTTGGAATTCGCGGGGAACTTTATCCCGAGGACGTCCTGGTCTGCGTCGCGGCCAAGCGCTTCAATCGCCCGGTGAAATGGATCGAGGACCGCCGCGAGCACCTGATCGCCGCCAATCAATCGCGCGAGCAGACGCACAAGATCCGCGCCGCGCTCGATGCCAACGGCGTGATCCTCGCCATCGACGATCGTTATTTCCACGATCAGGGCGCGTACGTGCGCACCCATGCAGCACGAGTAGTGCACATGACGGCCGGGATTCTGCCGGGCCCCTATCGCGTGCCCGCCTACCGGGCGATCGGGCACTTTCGTCTGACCAACAAAACACCGGCCGCCACCTATCGCGCACCCGGACGCTACGAGACGACCTTCGTGCGCGAACGGCTTCTCGACGCGATTGCGCACAAACTCGACATCGATCGCATCGAGCTGCGCCGCCGTAATGCGATTGCGCCAGACCAAATGCCGTATCCCCGCCCGCTCGAAGCGCTCGGCGAAGAAATTCAATATGACAGCGGCGACTATTCCGGACTGCTCGACAAGCTCCTCGACAAAGCGGGCTGGCAAGCGCTCAACGCGGCGGTCAAGAAGCGCAAGGCCGCCGGCGAACTTGTCGGGATCGGGCTTTCGATGTTCGTCGAAAAGAGCGGGCTCGGCCCCACCGACGGCGTCAAGATTTCGATCGATACGTCCGGCATGGTCGAGGTCATTACCGGCGGCGCGTCACTCGGCCAGGGCTTTGAGACCGTGATGGCGCAGGTTGCCGCCGACGCGCTCGGCGTCGATTACCGGCGCTGCCGCGTCATCCACGGCCAAACCGACCGGATTGCGTTCGGCGTCGGCGCCCATGCCTCGCGCGCCACGGTCATGACTGCTTCCGCGACACACGTCGCCGCGTTGAACGTGCGGCACAAAGCGCTCGCGCTTGCGGCTGAGCTGTTACAAGCCTCGCCCGAGGCGCTCGACATTGCTGCTGGCGAAATCGTGCGCAAGGACGGAAAGCCCGGCCCCTCGATCAGTCTCGCCGCGATCGCGCAGAATCTTTCACCAACGTCGAAGGTGCGCGGCGAACGCGAGCCCGGCCTTGCTGCCGAGGGCTGGTTCACCACCGCGCATCAGGTCTACCCCTATGGCAGTCACATCGCGTTAGTGCGGATCGATCCGGAAACCGGAGGGGTGGCGATCGAGCGTTACTGGATCGCCTACGATATCGGTCGCGCCATCAATCCGGCGCTGGTGCGCGGTCAGATCGTAGGTGGCTATGCCCAAGGCGTCGGCGGCGCGCTATTCGAAGAGTTCACCTATAACGAACGGGGCGACCCCATGGCGGTGACGTTCGCGGATTATCTCCTGCCGGCGCTGCACGAAATCCCCGCTCCCGACGTGTTGCTGGAGCAGAAATACACCTCGCCGCTCAATCCGCTCGGCATCAAAGGCGCCGGCGAAAGCGGCATCACTGCGGTTGGGGCTACCATTGCTTCAGCCATCGATAACGCGATCGGGATGCCGGGCGCGGTGCGCCAACTGCCGATCACGCCGCAGCGGCTGAAGCAGTTGTTGCGCAAGCCGCGGTGACGCCGCTCTAGTCGAGTCGCACCCCGATCGCCTTGACCAGCGGCGACCAGCGCGCGATGTCCGTTTCCATAAACCGGTAAAAGTTATCCGTCGTCCAATCGGGCACCGGGCTGACTGCCGCATCGACCAGCGACTGGCGATAGACGACGTCTGCCATGGCCCGGTGATTGGCCTCGTCTATTTGCGCGATGATCGGCTTTGCCGTTCCAGCCGGGGCGAACAGGCCCAGCACCTGTTGTGAGACGAGCCCCGGCACGCCGGCTTCGACCGCGGTCGGAATGTCTGGCGCAATAGGAATGCGCGTCGGGTTCGTGATCGCCAACAGGCGCAGCTTACCGGTACGGTGGAACTCCAGCACCTGGTTGGTCATCGCCGGGATGAACATTGGTATCTGGCCACCCATTGCATCGGCCATGCCGGGGCCGGCGCCGCGGTACGGCACGTGCGGAAGATCGGTGATGCCGGTGAGCGATTTGAGGAGCTCGCCGCTAAGATGGTTCAAAGTGCCGGTGCCGGCAGAGCCGAAGGCCATCTTGCCGGGATTGGCTTTCACGTAGGCGACCAGCTCGCCGAGCGAATGCACGGGTACATTAGGATTGACCACGATGGCGAAGCAGGTGATCGCCACCATCGAGACCGGCGCCAATTCCTTCATTGGATCGAGCAGCGGATGCTCGCGCAAGATCATTTCGGTGAGATGGATCGAGGAAGCGCCGAGAAAAATCGTGTAGCCGTCGGGCGAAGCATGCGCGACGACCTGCGCCGCGAGCGATCCGCCGGCCCCGGGCTGATTGTCGACAAACACCGCGCCGAGGCTCGTTTTCACCTTGTCCGCCCAAGGACGGCCGACAATGTCGAATACGCCGCCAGGCGGAAACGGCAGAACGAGCCGGATCGGCCGATCCGGATAGGCCGCCGCGCCGGCGACGCGCGCCGTGCCAGGGGCCGCGGCGGCGGCGCCTGTTAGACGCAAAAATTCGCGGCGTCCGAGTTTCACACGATCCTCCCTCACCCTGATCCGCCAAGGCGAAGCGGCTGCCGTCTTCAATTCACCTTGGCGCCGGAAAACTTCACGACCCTAGCCCACTTTTCGGTTTCAATGGCGATGAAGCTTTTGAATTGCGTGGACGGCATCGGCTCGGTGTCGCCGCCAAGCTCCTTGATGCGCGCCTTGAGCTGCGGATCGGCAAGCGCCGCGGTGATATTGGCGCTGAGCTTGTCGATAACGAAGCCAGGCGTGGCTCTAGGCGCACCGAACCCATCCCAGGCGCTGGCTTCGAAACCCGGCAAGAATTCACCGATTGTCGGCAGATCAGGCAGAACGTCGGAGCGGTTCGCGGTCGTCAATGCCAGCGCTCGCGCTTTGCCCGCACGCACGAAACCAATGGCCGTCGACAGCGTGATGATGAAAGCCTGGACCTGGCCGCCAAACAGGTCGGTGAAAGCCGGCGCCGGGCCGCGATAGGCGATGTGAACGAGATCGAGCCCGGCCTGAAGTTTCAACAGCTCCGCGGCGACATGCATTGGTGTGCCAACCCCGGGCGAGGCAATATTGATCTTGCCCGGATGGGCTTTGGCGTAAGCGACGAATTCGCTGAAGGTGACTGCGGGAAAGTCCGGATTGACCAGAAGCACCATCGGCAGTCGAATCAATCCGGCGACCGGCGCGATGTCGCGAATGAAATCGAAATCGAGTTTTTCATAGAGCGTCGCGTTGATGGCATTCGCGGTCACCACTGTGAGAAGGGTGTAACCGTCCGGGGCGGCGCTCACCACGAGCTGTGTGGCGATGTTGCTGCCGGCCCCGGTGCGGCTTTCGACGACGAAGGGCTGGCCCAAGTGGTCGGAAAGCCATTGCCCAACCAGTCGCGCCACCAGATCGGGCGTGCTGCCGCCGCCGAAGCCTTCAATGATGCGTACCGGCCGTATCGGATAGTTCTGCGCTGAGGCGAACCGGGTGGTCGCAGGCATGGTCGCGGCCGCAGCCGCGAGGCGCAGGAATTCTCGGCGTTGCAGCTTCATCTATGTCGCGCGGCGCTAACGATCCGGGCGCCGGGCGATCACCCGGCCACCCGCTAGCCTAACGCGCCGCCACTGGCACGGAAAGCGCCATGCGTACCGGTTGCTGGCACGCCATCCGCCCGACATGACAGAACTTCACCTTGCTGGAAATCAATGCCGAGTGGAGCCGATCAGCGCTAAGATTTTTTCAGCGGTACTTTCTTGCCCTTCTTGCGCGCTTTTGACAGGCCGATGGCGATGGCTTGCTTGCGGCTTTTCACCCTGCCGGCCCGCCCGCCTCTGCCGCTCCGTGCGGTGCCGCGCTGATAGCGGCGCATCTCGCGCTCCACCTCGCGCCCTGCACCGCGGGAATATCGACGCTTTCTTCGCTTGGCCATCCGCTTTTCTCCAAGGTGTTAGTTACATAATAACGTGCGCACGACCTGGGACAACGGCTGCATCAGCAATAGGTTGCCTCAAAGATGGATCGGACGACACGCGTTGCTGGAGCAAGCGAGCGCTGAACCGACCTGTTCCGGCGGCGCGCACGCAAAACAGAAAAACCCGGCGTGGAGGCCGGGCTTTTCGTACTTCCGTACTGGACTTCATACTGTGACGCTGACGCTACCAAATACGCGACGCCACAAACAAATCGCTAACGATCCGATTAGAGCTGCCCGTATTTGCGCAGCACCGCGCGGCACCCGTCGCTGACGCGCCAGCTATGCGCGGCAAGCGTCGCGCCGCAGCGCAGAAGATTCGACCACGTCATGCCGGCCGACCGGTCGCATAACCGTGCCGCAGCCGGCTTGCACGGGGCGAGCTCGGCTAGATCAATGGCATTCGCGGCGCTGGCTGAAAGTGCAAGAAAAGCCCCCATGAATAGGCATGCGAAAACCGCTGACTTCATCCTCAATCGTCCCTCGTCGTTTTTGGGAAGCGGCCTGCATAACGGTTTAATGAAGGAAATGCCAGCGTTTTTGTGCGTCGCACAAATTAAGCGTAAGTTCCTGAGTTGCCGCTAGAATTAGCAAAACGCCCGTATGAATTTTGGCGCACCTTGCCGCGCTTATGCCGCAATTGCGAGGGGCCGAGCCGAGGAACTACCGCTCATTCCCGCGCAAGCGGGAATCCAGGCTGCTGCTGGTCCCCGCTTTCGCGGGGACGAGCGGGACGATTCTTTTGAGGACGCTCGCTTACCGGCAGGCGCCCTGCGAGCGCGCGGTGCTGAGTGCGGCATTTGCCGTAAGCCAATCGGGCAGGCCGATCGCGATCTTGGTCCAGCCGACGCCCCAGGGCGTGCCGGCGCTATCCCACCAAATCCGGCACCAGCCGTCGTCGAAGCGCACCAGCGCGAAATCGGCTCGCGCCGGCGAAACGGTGAAGCCGATGGCAAGGACTCCGACAGCAAAGATCAGCCGTTTCATCGCCGATCTCCTTCTGGGCAAGATGTAGTTACGCCGCGGCAGCGAGATTGCCGAAGCGCTGGAGGTTCTGTTTCTGCTTGTCGTTGCGCGGCGGCAGCTTGAACAAGCGCGCCGCGGTACCGCCGAGAATATTGTGCTTGGCCTTCTCCGACAGGAACGGCAGGTCCCAGATCGTCGACGGCAGGTCGAAATCCCAATGCGGATAGTCCGAGGAATAGAGGAGCTGCGTCTCGGCCTTTATCATGCGGAAGGTGCACTCCATCGCGCCATAATCCTGAATCTCCATCGGCTGCGATGAGTAGTACATGTCGCGCATGTAGTCGGATGGTTTCTTCTTCAGAAGCGGCGCTTCGGAAGGCCGCAACATGTATTCGTGATCGAGCCGCTGCATCAGGAACGGCACCCAGGCGATGCCGGATTCGATCCAGATCACTGGCAGTTTGGGGAAGCGCTCGCCCATGCCGTTGATCACCCAGTTGGTGCATTGCAGGACGTTGTACCAGGTGAAGCCGAGCGCGTGCGCGGACAGGAAGCGGTTGCAGCTCTTGTAGATCGGCTCGCCCCAGTTTGGCCCGGAATGAAACGAGAGCACCAGGCCGCGTTCTTCCATAGCGCGATAGAGTTTCATGTAAGCGTTGTCGTAGACCGCCATGTGCGAGCGTACCGTCGTCACCATGAAGCCGCCAACATGCTTGCGGTCGCCGAAAGTCTCGACGTGACGAAGCGCGGCTTCGGGATCCGAAAACGGCAGGCACAGCATCGAATAGAAGCGGCCGCCGGATTCGGGTAGGACTTTTTCAGTAAGCCAGCGGTTATAGGCCCAGCACAGCTCGACCTCCATTTCCTTCTGCGGATGCATGCCGATATTGAGCATGCCGGTCGGGAACAGGCAGGAATAGTCGACGCTCATCGCGTCCATCCAGCGATGGCCGAGCTGCACGTCGCGTAGCGCGCCTTCTTCGGTCTTTTCGGTCGAGCGCATCGGATAGCGCGTGACGCGTCCGCCCATGTCCTGATAGCCGATCTGGACGGGCGCGACGTTGGAACGGTTGCGTTTGCGCCCGGCAATCGTGAGCTGGCGCAGCACGTCATTTTCCATATACGGCAGGAACTCGTCGTAGTTCTCGTTCTCGTAATGGTGCGCGTCGACATCGACGATGAGGACATCGTCGAAATTGCGGGCATGCGCCTGCTTGCGCGCGTGCGCCAAGAGCCGTGTCGTATTGAGTTCCTCGATGGTGACGCGGCGACCACGATCAGCGATCAGATCCATGGGATGTCTCCTAGCGTTTAGCGTCCTGTCCAACTCTGCCACATACCAAGCTCGAAAACCGCAAGGTCGGCTGCGCGAAGGAGCCCGCTTGCGGTGAGCATAACGTCGGTTGCGGAAATCGAATGTCGCGGCACCGGCGTGAATTGCTCGCCGGCTTCGGTGCGCGCGCTGTAGACCCGGCAAGCCGCCGCAATCAGCGCCTGTAGCGCGTCAGTGCTGACAAGATCAAGCTTGCCGTCGGCGACGCTGCGCTCGAGCGTCGCCGCGAGCCGCTTCGCATCGGCCGAAGCGCCGTTGCCGACGGCAGCGTTCGCCTTGACGGCGCGCTTCGCCGGCGGCCGGCTCGTGCTCCTCACCCCGCGTTTAGGCGATGACATAAAGGTCATCCCCCTTTTGCAGCGTTTTGTACTTTTTCAGCCTCAGCTTGCGATTGGCGACGCACTCGCCGGTCTTCATGTCGTATTCCATGCCGTGCCAGGGGCAGACGAAGTGCATTTCGTCTTCCGAGAAATAGAGTCCCATCGAGGTCTTGTCCGGGCGAAGCCGCTCCTCGACCTTGGCGATGGTCAAACCTTCGCAGGCGGGGCCGCCCTGGTGCAGGCAGAAATTGCTGTAGGCGTAGAATTCGCCGTCGTGGCGGAACACGCCGATCTCATTGTCGCCGATAAAGACGATGCGGCGGTCACCATCCCTGAACTCGGAGAGCTTGGCGACGAATTTCTCGGCCATATGCGTCACACCTTGGGTTTCATCGGACGCGCCTGATTGCTTTCAGACGATTGTTTGTTCTGATTTTTTGGCGTGCGCCGGGCCATTGCCGGCCGAGCGTCTCGCTACATCTTTCTATCACAAGCCGATATCGCATGCGACCGGCTTAAGACTATGCCCTGGTATGCTGTCACTCCCTATCCCGCGCGGGGTGAGGGAGCACCTCATACCATCCGGTTTTCGATCTCGCCGATCTTTTCGATCCAGAGCTTGACCACGTCACCCGCTTTGAGGAACTCGCCGCGCCCGGCGCCGACGCCGGCCGGTGTGCCGGTGAGGATGATGTCGCCGGGATAGAGCGTCATGCCGGCGGAGAGCTGCTCGATCTGCTCGGCGAGCGTATAGATCATTTCGCTGGTGTTGGAATCCTGCTTGAGAACGCCGTTGACCCACAATTTCAGGCCGAGCTTCTGCGGATCGCCGATGTCGCTTGCCGGCACGATCCATGGGCCGAGCGGGCACGATCCGTCGAAGGTCTTGTGCTTGGTCCAGTCCCACTTGAACGGCGAGGCGTCGGGCATATTGGCGCGCTTGCCGCGGTCGCGCGCCGAAAGATCGTTGGCGATGGTGTAGCCCGCCACATAAGCGAGCGCCTTGTCGCGCGGCACGTTGCTCGCCGTGCGGCCGATCACGGCGGCAAGCTCCACCTCCCAGTCCATTTGTTCGGAATAGCCGGAAATCTTCACCCGCGTGCCCGGATCGGCGAGCGCGCGGGCGGCTTTGATGAAATGCCAGGCCTTGAGCCCAAGCGTGTGCGGATCGGGCGGCGGCGGCCGGTTGTCGCGCGCCGCCATCTCGTTGGCGTGGTCGGCATAGTTCGAACCGGCACAGTAGATGGCGGAAGGAAAGCGCACCGGCGCCAGCAATTTGGTCTTGGCGAGCGACTGACTTTTGGCGCGGCTTTTGGAGGCTTTCCTGGCACTGCCTTTGCCCTTTTTAGCAGCGACGCTCGCGGCGGCCTCGCGCAAGGCGCCTTCGGCCGTTTTCCAGTCGGCGAGAATGGCGACCACGCTCGCATAGGCCGGTTTTCCGGTCAGCGCCGCGGCATCAAACACCTGATCGCCAATAATAAGCCCGGCGCGCGCATCGCCGCCTGCTTGATAAGTCGCAACTTTGTAGCCGGCCGGCTTTGCCATCACTTACCTCCCCTGCGATTTGGCAAGCGACCAAACCGCGATCAACGACGTTTGGCAAGGCACCTCCCTCTCCCGGCTTGCGAAGACCAGCGCAACACCTCTCCCCGCTGCACGGGGAGAGGTCGGATTGCGGAGGCAATCCGGGTGAGGGGGCGCCACTGCAATTCTGAGCACAGCGGCCGAGTCCCCTCACCCCAACCCTCTCCCCGCACGCGGGGAGAGGGAGCGCTCTTGAGTTACTCCCGGCGCGGTGGTTGATTGCTACATTAGGTAAAGGAAACGCAACCGGAGACGGCAATGATCAAGCCACGGCGCATCGGCCACGCCACATTCGAGACACCGGATGTGGAACGGATGGTCGACTACTACACCGAAGTGGTCGGCCTGGTTCTCGCCGAGCGCGAGAAGGACCGTGCCTATCTCGCCAGCAAAGTTGGCCTGCTCACCATCCAGATCAACAAGGCCGAGGCCGAGCGCTGCTCGTCGCTGTCATTCGAAGTGGCGCCCAATTCCGATTTCGGCGCGCTCGCCCGCGAGCTTGAAAAAGACGGCATCAAGAGCGAACTGCGCAACGATTCCACGCCGGGTATCGGGCCGGTGCTCACCTTCAAGGACAACAAGGGCACGACCATCGCGCTGTTCAAGGAATGGAGCTATCTCGGCAAGCATTTGCAGCATCACGGCGTCGGGCCGTTGAAACTCGGCCACATCGCCTTTGTCGTCGAGAACCCGCAAAAGACGGCGGAGTTCTATTCCAAGGTGCTCGGCTTCCGCGTCTCCGACTGGATCGACGATTTTTTCGTCTTCATGCGCTGCAACACTGACCATCACACGGTGAACTTCATCCGCGGCTCGAATGTGAAAATGCATCACATGGCGTTCGAGCTGAAAGATTTCATTCACTTGCAGAATTCATGTGACCTGTTCGGGCAAAAAAAAATCTCCATCATCTGGGGCCCACTGCGGCACGGCCCGGGCCACAACATCGCCACCTATCACCGCAATCCGGACGAGCAGGTGATCGAACTGTTCTGCGAGCTCGATCAGATGAAGGACGAGGAGCTCGGCTATTTCGAGCCGCGGCCCTGGCATCAGGACACGCCGCAGCGGCCGAAGACCTGGACCGCCGGCAAGACCACGGTCTGGGGCCCATCGCCGCAACCGGATTTCAACCGCTCGGAGTCAGGCGCTGGCGTCGTGCGCGGCGGATTGCATGCGGGTGGGCATGCTTAAAGTGCTCAGTCATGCCCGGGCTTGACCCGGGCATCCATGCTGAAGTTCTGCGTGAAAGTCATACCAGCGATAACCGCCGCATGGATTGCCGGACCAAGTCCGGCAATGAGGAAACAGCACGCTCAAATTATTTCCGGGCCGCGTCTTGCAAGATAGCGACCATGCGATCGATAACGTGATCGACTGATGCGCCAGATGGAAACATAATTGTTTGCTTCGGTACCCACCCATGCGAAACTCTGGTATTGCCCGCGATTTGAAAAATACCGTCGTTTTCCTTGAGATCCCAAACTCGCAGACCACGTTCGAACGCTGACCAGCTTTTGACTCCGGCGTATTTAGGGACCACAGGAGGTGGCCAGTCGTCCCGCCGCTGCGGCTGCGGTACCATGGGGTTGCCACGCGCTATCGTTGCCTTCAATGCTTGACGCAAGGTATCGGTGAGGACTGTTTACCGAGCCACAGCGATCCATCACCGCGTCACTCCCGATGTGATTTGCTCGCCTGCGCCGCTCCCGCCCCACCCTGTGTCAATTCCTTCTGCTCGCCGTAGAGCCATTCCATCCCGGCCATCGCCTCGTCCGGCGTCCGCGATCCCAACATCAAATTGCGCAATTCCTTGGCGACGCCGCCGGCGTGATAGAACTCGCCGTAGACGCGCGCCATGATCTGTACGCGGCCGGTGCGCAGATAACGCGCCTGCTGATAGGCGCGGAACGCCGCAGTGTAATCGCCTTCCGCCGCGACCGCCTGGTCGGTGAGGCAGACCGCGTCCTCGACCGCCATGCAGGCGCCCTGCGCCAGATATTGCAGCATCGGATGCGCGGCATCGCCGAGGAGCGTGATGCACCCGCGGCTCCATTCCTTGATCGGCGGCCGGTCGCACAACACCCACATGCGCCAGCTTTCGATCTTGTTGAGGAGCGTGCGCACCGGCGCGCAGGTTGCCGCAAAGCGCTCGTGCAATTCGGCCGGATCGCCGTAAGAGTCCCAGCCCTCCTCGTAGCGGTTGGAATGAAACACAGCGACGAGGTTGTACAGTTCGCCGGTGCGCAGCGGATAGAGCACGAAGTGCACCTTCTCGCCGGCCCAGAAAGTCATATTGCTCCAGCGATATTTTTCCGGAACCTCGGCGGTCGGCAACACCGCGCGATAGGTGATATGGCCGGCGGGCTTCGGCCGGCCGTCGCCGACGACGATTTGGCGGATGGTCGACCACAGACCGTCGGCGCCGATCAAAGCGGCGCCGCGATAGTCCTTGCCGTTCGCGGTTTTGGCTTTGACGCCGCCATCGATCTCCTCCACCCCGGCGATCTTCTGCGCGGCGTCAAGCTTGATGAGATTCGATTTACGGCACGCCTCGAGCAGCACGTTGTGCAGATCGGCGCGGTGAATGAGCGCATAGGGATGATGAAATTTCTTGCGGAACGCATCGCCGAGCGGAATGCGCGTGACCTCTTCGCTGGTGATGGAATCGAGCATCACCAGATTTTCGGGAAAGACAGCGAGCGCGCTGACCGGCGCGATCAGGTCAAGCTTCTCGAACATCCGGAACACATTCGGCCCGAGCTGGATGCCCGCGCCGATTTCCTTGAACTCGGCCGCCTGCTCGATCAACTGCGAGGGGATGCCCTGGCGCGCGAGCGCCAGCGCGGCGGTGAGCCCGCCGATGCCGCCGCCGACGATGAGAACTTGCTCGTCTTTCCAGGAGGCCATGGCGCTTACTGGCGGCTCAGATGTCACCCCCGCAGCGCGGCGAGCACACGCTCCGGCGTGATCGGCATTTGCGTGATCGGCGCGGCGCCGAGCGGGCGCAGCGCGTCGTTGATCGCGTTCATGACACAGCCCGGCGCGCCCGCGGTGCCGGCTTCGCCCGCGCCTTTAGCGCCAAGCTCGGAATCAGCCGTCGGCGTCACCACATGGCCGATGTCGATGTCCGGCATTTCCGCCGCCATTGGCACCAGATAATCCATCATATTGCCGTTCAGGAGCTGGCCGTTCTCGTCGTAGAGGCAGTGCTCGAACAGAACGCCGCCGATGCCTTGCACGATGCCGCCGCGGATCTGCTCGTCGACGAGCTGCGGATTGATCACCGTGCCGCAATCCTCGACGCACCAGTGTTTGAGCAGCCGCACCTCGCCCGTGGCGATATCCACTTCCAGGTATGACGCCTGCATGCCGTTGGTAAAGGCGAACGGCCAGGCGCGCGGCACGTAATGACGCGTCGCCATGAACTCGGCCTGGAAGCCAGGCGGCAGCGTGTCGGGGCGGAAATAGACGATGCGCGCGACTTCTTCGAGCGGCATGCGTTCGCGGCCGCTGTCGGCATCGACGACAATGCCGCCGCGAATATCGAGCGCCTGCGGATCGGCTTGCAGAATCGAGGCAGCGGCGGCGAGCACATTGCCGCGTAGCGCCTTGCCGGCCTGCCAGGCCGCTTCGCCGCCGATGCCGGCGGCGCGCGAGGCCCAGGTGCCGCCGCCATAGGGCGTGTTGTCGGTGTCGCCGGTGACGACGCGCACGCGCTCGATCGGCACGCCGAACGAGGTGGCGACGCATTGGGCCAGCACCGCTTCGGCGCCCTGCCCCTGCTCGGTGACGCCGGAATGGCAGAACACCGCGCCGGTCGCATCGAGCCGCACCGTGGCGCCATCCTGCGAAGAGATGCGCGCGCCGCCCACGCCATAGAATGCCGCCGACGGATTAGTGACCTCGATGAAGGCGGCAAGCCCGATGCCGCGGTGGACGCCTTGCGCACGCAAGCGCGCCTGTTCGACGCGCAAGCTGTCGTAGTTCATCATGCGCAGAAGCTTGTCGAGCGAGGCGTGATGCGACAGCCGCTCGAATTTCAGCCCCGCAGCGCTGGTCGCCGGATATTTGTCGTCGGGCAAGAGATTGCGCCGCCTGATCTCGGCCACGTCCATGCCGATTTTGGCGGCGGCAAGCTCGACCAGGCCTTCGGTGACCGCGGTGGCGATCGGATGGCCGACGGCGCGGTATTGGCACATCACGTTCTTGTTCTGAAACACGACGCGGGCGCGAGCGCGATAGTTCGGGCAGGTATAAGGGCCGCCGACGAGATTGACGATCTGGTTCGCTTCGATGCCGCTGGTGCGCGGATAGACGGAATACGGCCCGATGCCGGTCAGATCGTCGATGGCGAAAGCCGTGATCGTGCCGTCGCGTTTGACGCCGATCCTGGCGTTCACGCGATGATCGCGAGCGTGAATGTCGGTGACGAAGCTTTCAAGGCGATCGGCAACGAACTTCACCGGCCGCCGCAGCAGCTTCGACAGCGCCACCGTCGCCATTTCGTCGGCATAGATATGCACCTTGATGCCGAACGAGCCGCCGACATCCTTGGTGACGACGCGGATCTGATGCTCTTCAAGACCGAGATGCTTGGCGAACAGGTTGAGCGTCATGTGCGGAGCTTGCGTGCCCTGATAGACGGTCAGGCGCTGCTCGCCCGCATTCCAGTGGGCGACGATGGCGCGCGGCTCGTTGGTGACGCCGGTATGCCGCCCAAAGATGAAAGTCGTCTCGACCACCGCATCGGCTTCGTTGAAAGCTCGATCGACATCGCCGGCATTGAGTGCCCGTTCGAAAGTGAGATTGTCGCCAAGCTCGGGATGGATCACCTGCGTCTTGCCATCGAGCGCGGTTTCAGGATCGGTCACCGCGGGCAGCACTTCGTATTCGACTTCCACCAGCGCGCAGGCGTCCTCGGCCTCGGCGCGGCTTCTCGCCACCACGGCGCAAACCGCTTCGCCCTGCCAGCAGGCGCGCTCGACCGCGAGCGCATGCTGCGGCGCGGATTTTATGCCTTTGAGATGGGTGAGCACGCCGACCCACGGCGTGATCGCCTGCGCCAGTTCCGAGCCCGTGACGACGGCAACGACGCCGGCTGCTTTACGCGCGGCAGCGCTGTCGATCTTGGCGATCCGCGCATGCGCATGCGGCGAGCGCACGAAGGCGACATGGACCATGCGCGGCAGCACGACGTCGGTCACGTACTGGCCGCGGCCTTGCGTCAGCCGCGCCAGATTGGGCCGCGGCACCGAGCGGCCGATATAGGAATTCGGCCGGTCGAGCGCGGTAAGGCCGGGCGGCTGGTCGTCGGCGAGTTTCATTGGGTCCCTTGCGACGTCATTCCGGGACCGAGCGAAGCGAGGTATTACCGGAATCCATACTCACGAACCTGAGTTTATGGGTTCCGGGCTCGCGGGCCAACGCGCGCTCCGGAATGACGGCTAGAGAAACCGCGTCGGCCACATCAGCGTGCGCCACATATGGGCCGAGGGTGAGTCGTCGAAGCCGAGCCCTTCTTCGGGCTGCCTGAAATTGCGGCCGATGATGTCGACAAAGTCGTTGAGGTCGACCTTCGCGTTCGGATCGAACGAATAGACATCGTTCACGCAGATCAGCCGCGAGGTCATATAATATTTGTGATTCCGCGCGCGCTCGTATTCGCGCACGATGTAAGACTCGGGCTTATAATCTGCGCCGAAGTATTTGATGTACATTTCCGGATATTCGTAGCCGACCGACGGGTCGGGAAAGAAACGCAGCGCCTGGTGCGTGCGCACCGCCCAGCTCACCTCCTCGTCGACATAGGGCTCGATCATCTGCGCGCCCCAATAGCCATGATCAGCGCGGATGAAGCTCGCCACGCCGATGTCGTGAAGAAGGCAAGCGAGAACCACCTTCTCGTTGTGACCGTGCTTGAGCGCGCGGGTGGCGCTCTGCAAAAGGTGATTGAGGGAAGCGAACCGGTTATGGAAGAAATCGACCAGCCTCGGCTTTTCCGGCATTTTCGGCAGCCGCGGATCCGCGCCCATGAGAAAATATTTGTCCGGGTTGGCCTTCTTGAGCGCCGGACCGCTCGGCATTTCCACTTTGCCGTCCGCGATATTGAACAGGGTCGACTTCACTGCGATGCGTTCGCCGAGCTCGTGCATCATCTGCTCTTCGAGCTCGTCAGCGCGCTCCGACAGCGTCAGCGGTTTGGCGTGTTCATTCATGGCTTAAGCCTCTGACTTTCGCGCCCGCATCTGGGCGACCGATTCGATCGCGTCAACGATCGCTTGGTAGCCGGTGCACCGGCAATAATTGCCGGCAAGGTGTTCGCGGATCATATCACGGCTCGGTGTCCCGCCGCGCGACAAAAGCTCCTGCGCGCCGATCAGCATGCCCGGGGTGCAGAAGCCGCATTGCAGCGCATTGCGCCGCCGGAATGCGTCCTGAAGATCGGCAATAACGCCGGAATCGGAAATCCCCTCGATGGTTTGCACGTCGGTTCCGTCGCATTGCACCGCCAGCACGAGACAGCCGCGCACCACCGCGTCATCGAGCAGGACCGTGCAGGCGCCACAAACGCCCTGCTCGCAGCCGATATGTGTGCCGGTGAGCCCCAGATCGTCGCGCAGGAAATCGACCAGCGTTTTGCGGGCTTCGACCCGTTCGCGGACCTCGTCGCCGTTGACGCGCAGCGCGATATCGAGAAAGCGTTCGGGCATACTTTGCAGCGAGCTGTTTTACTTGCACTCATTCCCGCGAAAGCGGGAACCCAGGTAATTCTGGGTCCCCGCCTTCGCGGGGACGAGCGGAATATAAAGCCGATTCAATCCAGAAACACTACGATCTAGCCGGCTTGGTGACGATATCGCGCACGATATCGATAGCGCGGCGGAGTAGCGTCATCGAAGCTTCCAGCGTGCGGAAAGCGGCATGCGCGGTGATCGTCACATTATCCATGTGCGCCAGCGGGTTCGCCGGATCGAGCGGCTCGGCATGGAAGACGTCGAGGCCGGCATGGCGAATGCGGCCGCTCTGCAAAGCGGCGATGAAGGCGTCCTCGTCCACCAGCGCCGCGCGTGCGGTATTGACGAAAATCACGCCCGGCTTCATGCGCGCGAATTCGGCGGCCCCGAGGAAACCGCGCGTCTCGTCATTGAGCGTGAGGTTCATCGAAATGACGTCCGATCGCGCCAGCAATTCTTCGCGGCTAACGAGTCGCGCACCCGGGCGTGGCGAGCGGTTCCAGGCGATTACCTCCATGCCGAGCCCACGACCCATGCGCAAAACCTCGCTGCCAATGCCGCCGAGACCGATCACGCCCAGCGTCTTGCCGAGGAGCTGCACGCCCTCATGCGGCACCCAGGTTCCGTCACGCACTTCGCGGTCCATGCGCGCAATCTCGCGGCAGGCCGCGAACATCAATGCAATCGAATGTTCTGCGACTGCCGTATCGCCGTAATTCCTGATGGTGTGGACCTTGATGCCGCGGGCGGCGAGTTCGGCGAGGTTCATGTAGCTTGCCGGCCCGGTGCCGAGAAAGACGATGTGCTTGAGCGCGTCGCAGCGGTCGACGAGGTCCGTCGGCAGATAAGAATGGTCGTCGATGCAGATGTCGTAGCCTTGGAGCACGCGCGGCAGTTCACCTTGCGCATAGGGCTGCCGATTGACGTCGATCGCCGGATCGTCAGGGCGTATGACGCGCTGCCAGACTGGCGCGAGCTGATCGTTACAGTCGAGAAATAGCGCTTTCATCCCCTCACCCCAGCCCCGTCCCACGCGCGAGAGGGAATTGACGGTCGATGCGCCGACTTCTAACACATCACCCGCACGGATTGGGAAGAGCGCGCACCATGCGTTTTGCAAGTTATGCCTTGCGCGGCCGGCCGAGCTTCGGCGCGGTCGCCAGCGACGGAATTGTCGATCTGCGCCCCCGCTTGCCGCGTTTCCACAGCTTGAGCGACGTGCTCAAGGCGCAGGCGCTCGAGGAGGCTAAAGCCGCAGCCGAGGGCGTGCGTCCCGACGTGCCGCTTGCCGAAGTCGAACTGCTGCCGCCGCTCTCGGCGCCGGAAAAAATTCTGTGTATCGGCATCAATTACGCCAATCGCGGCCAGGATTATAACGTCACCAATAATCCTAAATATCCGAGCATGTTTTATCGCGCGCCGAACTCGCTGGTCGGTTCGGGACAGAACCTGGTGCGGCCGAAAATCTCCGAGCAGCTCGACTATGAAGGCGAGGTCGCCATCGTGATCGGCCGCGACTGCAAGCACGTGGCCAAAGACCGTGCGCTCGAGGTCATCGCCGCGATAACCTTGTGCAATGAAGGCACGATCCGCGACTGGACACGGCACGGCCAGTTCAACGTCACGCAGGGCAAGAACTTCGACGCGACCGGAGCGATCGGGCCGTGGATTGAGACCGATTTCGACTTGACCAAACCGCTGCATCTCACCGTGCGCAAGAACGGCGAGATAACGCAGGAAGACACCACCGCCAGCATGGTCTTTTCGTTCGCCGACATCATCGCCTATACGACGAGTTTCATGACGCTCAAAGCGGGCGACGTCATTTGCACCGGCACGCCTGTTAAAAAGGCCGGCAAATCCGATCCGCCGGTCTGGCTCAAGCCGGGCGATACGATCGAAGTCGAGAGCCCCGAGGTCGGCGTGCTGCGCAACAGCGTAGTGGATGAGGCGTGAGCAGCGCCGTCCGCGCCGCTTGCGTCATCGGCTGGCCGATCGAACATTCGCGTTCGCCACTGATCCATAATTATTGGCTCAAACGCTACGGCATTCCCGGCGCCTACCGCAGCGAGGCGGTTCCGCCTGAGAAATTTCGCAATTTTGTGCAGTCGCTAGCAGAGCGCGGCTATGTCGGCGCCAACGTGACCGTGCCACACAAGGAAGCTGCCCTCGCGCTGTCGCAAGGCGACGATCGCGCGCGCGCCGTCGGTGCCGCCAACACACTGTGGCTCGATGGCGCGTTGCGCTCGACCAATACCGACGTCGAGGGCTTCTTGCACAATCTCGACGCCTGCGCCCCCGGCTGGGACGGTGACGCTACAACGGCGGTCGTGCTCGGCGCTGGCGGCGCGGCCCGGGCAGTGATCTATGGCCTATTGGAGCGTGGCACACGCCGCATCATCGCCCTCAATCGCACCCAGGCGCGTGCACAAGACTTGCCAGGGCGGTTTGGGCCGCGGGTTGACATTGCCGGGTGGAACGAACGCGATCGCTGGCTCGCCGAAGCAAGCGTGCTGGTCAACACAACCACGCTCGGCATGCAGGGCGAGCCCGATCTCGTTCTCGACATTACGCGCTTGCCCGAACACGCAATCGTTACGGACCTCGTCTATGTGCCGCTGGTTACGCCGTTGCTGCGTGCCGCACGAGCGCGCAGCCTGCGCACCGCCGACGGGCTTGGCATGCTGTTGCACCAAGCCGTGCGCGGCTTTCAGCTCTGGTTCGGTAGAGAGCCGGAAATAACCAGCGAATTGAGGGGCTTGGTAGAAAGCGACCTGTCTACTAAGCCCCCGCCCATCAGGAATAACCGCCGCCCGATTGGGGTTCTATCGCTGAGCGATATTCCGAAAGGGCGCCAGGAGGAAGACGATGAGAATTTTTAAAGTATTGGGGGCAAGCGCTGTTGCTTTAGTGTGTGCCGCATCGACGCAGCCCCAGCACGTGGCTCTTGCCCAGGGCATGATGCAGCAGACGCAAGCGGCGCCGCCCACGGTGCGCGTGCGAGGGACCATAACCAGCATCGACGGCAAAACGCTGACCGTAAAAGCGAGGGACGGGGCGGAGATGAAAGTTAATTTGCTCGACAATGCGCCGGTGAATGAAGTCGTCAAAGCGACGTTGGCCGACGTGAAAACCGGCGCGTACGTCGCAGTCACCGGCATGCCGCAACCCGATGGCACTCAAAAGGCGCTTGCTGTTTTCATCTACCCGGAGGCACAGCGCGGGCTCAGCGAGGGTCATCGACCGTGGGATTTAGTGCCTAACAGCACGATGACCAACGCAACGGTCGATACTCAAGTCGAAGGGAAGGACGGCCAAAGTCTCACATTGAAGTACAAGGACGGCGAACAGAAAATTATAGTAACCACCGCGACCGAAATTACTGCCCCTACCAAAAAGTCGGCCGCCGATCTCAAACCTGGACAAAAGATCCTGGCCTTCGCCACCAAAAATCCTTCGGACGGCGCTCTGGAGGCGCGCAACGTCGCCTTCGGCGACTACGGCGTATGGCGCTGAACGGATAAATCTGGCCAACGATGAAAAAAACTAAATTGTCGATTGCGATCGCGCTCTTTAGCGCAGTCGCAACAACGGCGGCCTTTGCCCAGCAGCCGCAAACCACGCGTTTGCGCGGGGTCATCGAAAAGATCGACGGCCGCACTGTGTTGGCAAAATCGACCAAGGGCGAGCCGCTTAAGCTCAATCTCGGCGACAAAGTCTTGGTTGTCGCGGCCGTCAAGGCGTCGGCGGCGGATATCAAGGAGGGTTTGTTCGTTGGCAGTGGGGCGATGCCGCAGCCGGACGGTTCGCAGAAGGCGCTGGAGGTTCACATCTTTGCCGAATCCATGCGTGGAACCGGCGAGGGCCACCGGCCCTGGGACGGCGCGCCCAACAGCACCATGACCAACGGTACAGTCGGCGCGGCGGTTGCCGGTGTCGACGGCCCCGTCATCACGCTGAAGTACAAGGACGGCGAAAAGAAAATCGTCGTAACGCCAAACGTGCCCATCGTGCGTTATGAAATCGCCGACGTGAGCGCGATCAAACCGGCCGCGCCATTTTCCGTTACCGCGGCCCTGCCGCAGCCCGACGGCAGTTTCGACGTCAATCGCATCAATGTGGGGCGCGACGGCGCCTCGCCGCCGTAACGCCGTTGCTTCAACGGTGGCGCGGCCCTAAGCGCGTCCGATTATCGAACTCAATCAAAATTGCGGAGCGGCGCACGCCGCCCGCAGTGCTCACCAGTGCTTGGTGTTATTGCAGTGGCGCCGAAAGTCGCTATCGGTCCAGCAATGGCTCTTGCTGATCGAAGGCCCCCAGAACGGCTTGCCCCAAACGGCGCCGACGACACCGCCGACCACCGCGCCTGGCGGTCCCGCCACAAGAAGACCGGTTCCGGCGCCTGCCACTGCGCCCACCGTATCGGCACGGGCCGGCGAAATCCCGATGGTCCCCGCAAAAACTGCTACTGCTAACAACAATTTGCGCATCGCACCCCCTCCTCAGCACTGCGTGCCGACATCCCGGCCCGAGATGCACGTTAACTATCATACGATACCTTTTCATAAGGTTGACGAACCGGCCAACCCACGATTGCGTCACGACTGATGTCGGCAACTCGCGTGACACCGATCAAAGCCATGGTGATATCGAGTTCGTTGCGCATGATCTCGATGGCGCACGCGACCCCGGCCTCCCCAGCCGCGCCCAGACCATAGATGTAGGCACGCCCGCTCATGCACGAGCGGGCACCAAGCGCGAGCGATCGCGCAATGTCTTGGCCGGAGCGAATGCCGCCGTCGAACATCACTTCGATGTCGCCGCCGACTGCATCCGCGATTCGCGGCAGCATTGAGATCGATGACGGCGCGCCGTCGAGCTGACGGCCGCCGTGATTGGATACGACCAATGCCGCTGCTCCGGTCTTCACCGCGATGCGAGCGTCTTCGACATCGAGAATACCTTTGAGGATGAGCTTGCCCGGCCAGAGGCTCTTGATCCATTCGACATCTTTCCAGCTCAGGCTCGGATCGAACTGCTCGGCGACCCATTTCGACAAGACCGTTACGCTGGTCATACCGGGATAATGGCCGGCAATATTGCCGAAGGTCTTACGCTTGCCGCGCGCGATGCCCATCGCCCAGCGCGGCTTGGTAGCAATATCGAGAATGTTCTTAAGCCGAATCTGTGGCGGCACCGTCATGCCGTTTTTAATGTCGCGGTGACGCTGGCCGATAACTTGCAAATCGACCGTAAGCACCAGCGCGCTGCATTTGGCGGCGGCCGCGCGTTCGATCAGCGCGCGAATGTATCCACGGTCCTTCATGACATAGACCTGGAACCAGAATGGCTTTGCCACTGCTGCGGCGACGTCTTCGATCGAGCAGATCGACATCGTCGATAGCGTGAACGGAATTCCCGCACCCTGCGCCGCGCGGCAGGAGAGAATTTCTCCGTCGCCGTGCTGCATCCCGCACAGCCCGATCGGCGCCAAAGCGAGCGGCAGCGCGACCGGTTCGCCAAGAATGGTTGTCTTGGTGCTGCGATTGGCGGTGTCGCAGAGAACACGTTGGCGCAGCGTGATCCGCTCGAGATCGGCCCGATTCGCACGCAGCGTCTGCTCCGCATAGGAGCCCGACTCCGCATAATCGATAAATGCGCCCGGTACTTTGCGGTGCGCGAGCCGCCGCAGATCCTCGATGCACGTGATGGTTGGCATGGCGGCCCCGGCTCCCCTGAGAATATTTGATAGCACAAACAGCGGGTTCTTGTTCGATGCAAGGAACAGCAGCCCCGTTCAGCGGTTATTCCATAGCGCGGCGAGGCATGAACGCGCATCCGACCTCATGGACGCCGGCATGGACAGATCAACCAATCCGTCGAAGCAGCAGCCGCGCTCGGACGCCGGGCGACGCGGCGGCAAGCACCGCCGGCCTGATGAGGAAAAGAACAAAAACCTCGACGAAGCGCTTGAACGCGGTCTGGAGGAGACCTTCTCCGATCCGGTTTCCGTTGTGCAGCCGCCGCCAAGTCCTCGCGACAAGCACGAGGTAGCCGAACGCAAGGAGCCGGGACACGGGCGAGCCTATCGGCTATCCTATTGATTCAAATCGCCTTGAGCTCGGCGGCAGGGTGGTCCTGGAAAGACTAAATTAACCGATATTTTTGCAGCGGCCGCAACCGATAAACGGCTAATATCGCTCACCGGAAACAAGGCGGGTGGGGCCGTCACAATGGTTCGCAAATATTTCGGCACCGACGGAATTCGCGGCCGCGCCAACGGTGCCATCACGCCGGAATTGGCATTAAAAGCGGGACAAGCGGCTGGACTCGTGTTCCGGCGCGGCGATCATCGACACCGTGTGGTCATCGGAAAAGACACCCGCCTGTCCGGCTATATGATCGAAACCGCGCTCGTCGCAGGTTTTACTTCGGTCGGTATGGACGTGCTGCTACTCGGTCCGATGCCGACTCCAGCCGTGGCCATGTTGACGCGCTCAATGCGCGCGGATCTCGGCGTCATGATCTCGGCGTCACACAATCCTTATGATGATAACGGAATCAAGCTCTTTGGGCCGGACGGCTACAAGCTTTTCGACGAAGTCGAGCACAAGATCGAGACACTGATGGACGCCGATATGACGAGGCGTCTAGCCAAAAGCGGCGAGCTCGGCCGGGCCAAGCGCATCGACGGCGTTCACGACCGTTATATCGAATTTGCCAAGCGCACCATGCCGCGCAATCTGTCGCTTGATGGCTTGCGCGTCGTCATCGATTGCGCCAACGGCGCTGCCTATCGGGTTGCTCCCGATGCATTATGGGAGCTCGGGGCGGAGGTCATCGCCATCGGCGTCGAACCCGATGGATTTAACATCAACCACGAATGCGGCTCGACGGCGCCGGAAGCGTTGTGCCGAAAAGTGCGCGAGATGCGCGCCGATGTCGGGATTGCGCTTGACGGTGACGCTGACCGCGTGGTTATCGCCGACGAACACGGTCATCTGGTCGACGGCGATCAGCTTCTCGCCGTCATCGCCGAAAGCTGGGCCGAGGATCATCTCCTGACCAAGCCCGGCATTGTCGGCACGATCATGTCCAATCTGGGTCTGGAGCGGCATTTGCGGTCGCACAATTTGGCTTTCATACGCACGCCGGTTGGCGATCGCTATGTGCTCGAATATATGCGCGAGCACGGCTACAACGTCGGTGGCGAGCAGTCTGGCCACATCATCCTGTCGAATTTTACGACGACCGGTGACGGCTTCGTCGCAGCGTTACAATTGCTCGCCGTGGTGAAAAAAAAGAGCAAGCCGGTGTCGGACGTCTGCCACCGGTTCGAGGCGCTGCCGCAGGTTTTGCGCAACGTCCGTTATCGCAGCGGCAAACCGTTAGAGAATTCCAAAGTACGCAGCGCCATCGCCGACGCCGAGAACAGGCTCAACGGCCAGGGCCGGCTGGTGATTCGGCCGTCCGGGACCGAACCGGTTATTCGCATCATGGGCGAAGGTGACGACAAGGCAATGATCGAAGAGTTGGTCGACGGTATTGCAGAGGTGCTTGCCGCCAACGCAGCGTGAGCAGTCGGTAGCTAGCAGGCATAAACCCAGCAGGCATACAACAAAGCCGTGCGTATACTCGCATTTCACTCTGGCCCCCACGATTCCGCCGCCGTGATCTTTGATGATTACGATTGCATCGCGGCCGTTCAGGAGGAGCGACTTACGCGAACGGGTTTTTTTGAAATCTGGCATTTTCGCGCCGCGCATCCTTAACTTTCACGCGCGCGATTTGAGAAAATGCGCGAAAGCCTTCAATGTGTGCTCGGACACATAGTGTTCGATACCCTCGGCATCGGCTTCAGCTGCCTCGCTTGATACTCCGAGCGCGCGCAACACGTCGACCACGAGCCGATGGCGAAGGCGAACCCGCTCGGCCAATGCGCGGCCCTTTTCAGTGAGAAACACGCCGCGGTAGGGTCGTGCGGTCGCAAGGCCGGCGCGTTTAAGGCGCGCAATCGCCTTGATGGCGGTGGCGTGAGAGACGCCGAGGCGACGGGCAATGTCAGTCGGTCGCGCCTCGCCTTCGCCATCGAGCAGGTCGGCGATCAGCTCGACATAATCTTCGTGCAGCGCCGTCGATTGCGCGGAGCGTGTCTTGCCAAAGCGGCGCGCCTGGGTTCCTTCAGCTGGAAGCTTGGCCATAGGACGTTGCCTGACTGCGACCGTGCCACTCTACCTCCCCGACCATAATATTCTGATCGTGTCAAAATGTAGCCCTGGCTACAATGTGAGCCGTTGACCTAAATCGTCCCAGCGCCTATGTAGCCTGTGCCACACTTTCTGGTTATGGCTGCACGCGGGGTGGTGACGCACGATGATCTGGCAGCAAATAGCCGCCAAGGCGGCGGTGATCGCAACGCCGGCGCGACGCGCATCGTCGAGCGAGCGGACCGTTGCGCGCGCCCAGCAGGTCCTCGCCGGCCGCCGCGGCGGGTTACGTACCGCCATTGCCTTCGCCGGCCCGGCCGTCATCGCCTCGATCGCCTATATGGATCCAGGCAATTTCGCCACCAATATCCAGGCCGGCGCCAAATACGGATACAGCCTGCTGTGGGTGGTGCTGCTCGCTAACATCATTGCGATGCTGTTCCAGGGTCTCGCCGCCAAGCTCGGCATTGTCACCGGACGCAATCTGGCCGAGCTTTGCCGCGACCGCTTTCCGCGTCCGGTGGTCATGACGATGTGGGTGGTCAGCGAGATTGCCGCGATGGCGACGGATCTTGCTGAATTCCTCGGCGGCGCACTCGGCCTGGCTTTGTTGCTGCACATGCCGCTGTTGGCCGGAATGGTGGCGACCGGCGTCATCACCTACGGCTTGCTGATGTGCGAGCAATTCGGTTTCCGCCCGCTTGAACTCGTTATTGGCGCGATCGTCGGCCTCATCTGCGTTTGCTATCTCATCGAAATGTTCATCGCGCCGATCAATTGGAGTACGGCTGCGTTTCACACCGTCACGCCGCAGATCGCCGATAGCGGCGCGCTATTGCTTGCGGTCGGCATTATCGGCGCGACCGTGATGCCGCATGCGATCTATCTTCATTCGGGCTTGACCCAAGCGCGGGTGCCGGTCCGCACCGACGACGATCGCCGTACCGTCCTGAGATTTTCCAACCGGGAAGTCGTTATCGCGCTGAGCATGGCCGGGCTCGTCAACATGGCCATGGTGATGATGGCATCGAGCGCTTTCCATGCCGGCCATCCCGAAGTGGCAGAGATCGAGACCGCCTATCACACGCTCACTCCGTTGCTCGGCCCCGCGGCGGCCGGCGTTTTCCTGGTCTCGCTGATCGCGTCCGGCGTCTCGGCATCCACCGTCGGGACCATGGCAGGGCAGATGATCATGCAAGGCTTTGTCGGGTTCCGCATACCGCTTTGGCTGCGGCGCCTCGTGACCATGCTGCCGGCTTTTATCGTGATTGCGCTTGGCGTCGAGCCGACCAAAGCTCTGGTGCTCAGTCAGGTGGTGTTGAGCATTGCGCTGCCGCTGCCGATGATTTCGCTTATCATCTTCACCAGTCGGACCGATGTGATGGGTGCGTTCACAAATCGGGCGGCGACCCGCACATTGGCAATTCTGGCGACGGCGATCGTGCTCGGTCTCAACGCCGTTCTAATTTATCAAACCTTGACGTAGTCGCCGGCCGCACGGACACCGCTTTGCGAAGGGACGTGCGACAGGCGCCCAAAGTAAAAACACCCCGGATCGCCTTGCGGCGATCCGGGGTGAAACGTAAACCGCGATCAGTTCGACCGCAGCGACGACTTACATAGCTTTCAGATTGTCAGCGGCCGACTTCCCGGTCTTGCGGTCCACCACGACCTCGAAGGAAACACGCTGGCCCTCACGCAGTTCGCGCAGGCCGGCGCGCTCGACGGCGCTGATATGGACAAACACGTCTTTGCCACCGCCTTCGGGTTGAATGAATCCATAACCCTTCTGCGCGTTAAACCACTTTACGGTGCCGTTATTCACGAGTCTCTCCTCATAGACATGCAGATGTGAGCCGCGCGAATTGGCTCGGCTCGGTTCGCTCGAGATTTTGGTGAAAGATCGTCAGTCAGGCGCGCTTGTTCAGTCGCTGCAAGGCCAAGTCATTCGGCCGAAAACTCGATTTACAATATTAAGCGGGATGGCATGGTATCCGCAAGGCCATCGTCAGGCCCGTTTATGACAGCGCTGCGAAAGTCTTAACAGCATAAACCTCTCAGATCGGGTCGATCTGATTCGTCGGCAGAGCACCAAACGACCGTTTGAAAGCGCAAAAGCCAACGCGCAGGCGCCTTGATGAACGCCGCCGAGGATGCGACAAGGCCGATGCGCCAGCGCGACACATTCATATGCTGTCGTAAGCAGGACCGGCCGTGCAAAATCGGGGAGGAAATCGTTCATGCGCACCGTCGCCCTTGAGGAGCACTTTGCGGCGCCCGCACTCAGTCAGCGCATCAGCAAAGACATTATCGCCAAGCGCGGTTACCGGCCGCGCAACCTCACGCCCAGCGCGCCAAATCCGCTGGAGCTGTTGCCTGAGATCGGCGAGATGCGGCTCAAATCGATGGACGAGACCGGGATCACCGTTCAGGTGCTGTCAAACAGCGGCCCGGGTCCGGACCTCCTTCCCGGCGCCGACGGCATCGCGTTGGCGCGCGAACTCAATGATCATCTCGCCGCGGCGGTGGCGCGCCACCCTGATCGGTTCGCCGGCTTTGCCAGCCTGCCAATGCAAACTCCCGATGCGGCGGGTGTCGAGCTCAAGCGCGCGGTCAAAGAACTCGGCTTCGTCGGCGGCATGGTCAACGGCACAACCGAAGGCCGCTTCCTCGATCATCCGAGCTACGATCCGCTGCTCGCTGCCGCAGTCGAACTTGATGTACCGATCTATATCCACCCGCACATTCCACCGGAGCCGATCCGCCAGGCTTATTTCTCCGGCCTGCCGGATGGCGCGGATCGCGTGCTCGAAACCGCGGGCTGGGGTTGGCACTCGGAAACAGCGGTGCATCTCTTACGCATGGTCGTCGCCGGCACGCTCGACAAGCATCCGCGATTGCGCATCATCGTCGGCCATATGGGCGAAATGCTGCCGATGATGATGGCGCGCATCGACCAGGTCTTTAAGCACGATATCGGTCATCTCAAACGCCCGATCACGCGCGCCATCCTCGATCAGGTCTGGCTCACCACCAGCGGCATCTTCGACGAGCCGCCGTTTCTCACCGCGCTTTTGACCTTTGGTATCGACCGCATCATGTTCTCGGTCGATTACCCCTACGCGCCGAACGCGGCCGGCCGTAAATTCCTCGACCGCATCGCGCTCTCTCCCGCCGACAAAGCAAAACTCGCGCACGGCACCGCCGATCAGCTCTTGAAACTGAAAGTGCGCAGCAAGGGCTGAGGTCGCAAAAGCCGATTGCGCATATATTTTGCGCTCACGATTTTTTGCTCACGAGAAGCGAGCCCTATTCGCCCACTCATGACCTAAAATCAAAGGTCGTTCCTTTACCACCGTACAACCTGTGATAGCATCCCTTTACTTTTGCGCGGGGAGAAATTGCTATGACGAACATATTGCGCGGCTTAATTGCGGGGCCCGCGTGTGTCGTCTTTGGCGTCACCGCTTATGCCGGCGGACCGTTCGGAATCATTTGCGTCGGCGCTTGGCAAGGTGCGGCCTACACCAATGACAAAGGCGCGTTTTCCGACTGCACGACTGTCGGCAAATTGGAGAAGGGCCCCGCGGTCATCCTCGCGGAAAACGCCTATCGCACCTGGATCATTGGCGGTTCAGAAAGATTGGCCAAGGTTTCCGGCAGCGGTTTTGTCGTCAGCAAAAATGCCCATGTCGTCACCAATAACCACGTCGTCGCCGACTGCGTCGGCGACATTCAGGGCAATCTCGCGGGTCAGGCCCCGTGAAACTGCGCGTCGTTTCGGCCGACGAGACCAACGACCTGGCGCTCCTGAAGGAACAAAGAAATTCAAGGAAAAGGACATCGCCACCATTCGCGCTAGCGCCGTGACTCGGGTGACCAGGTGGTTGCAATCGGTTATCCGTTGCATGGTCTTCTCACATCCGACCTCACTGTGACCACCGGAATCATCAGCTCCTTGGCGGGGCTGCATAACGATACGCGTTTTTTGCAGATCAGCGCACCCGTTCAACCCGGCAATAGCGGAGGACCTTTGCATGACGGCAGCGGCAATATTGTCGGCGTGGTTAGTGCAAAGCTCGATGCGCTGAGAGTCGTCAAGGCGACCGGCGATATTCCCCAAAACATCAATTTCGCCATCAAGATCGGCGCGCTGCGCGACTTTCTCGACAACAGCGCAGTCCCTTACGAGACCGCCAACTCGGGCGAAGAGATGAAAACCGCTGACATTGCGAGCTCTGCGCGGACATATACGATGCTGATCTCCTGCACGCGCGCATCACGGGCAGCGAGCAAAGTAA
>Ga0209465_10000013_pt1 | contig 72120 bp, 98 predicted proteins | sample PanSoiPlot1MoBio_FD_188321 | JGI IMG/M metagenome (GOLD analysis project Ga0209465, IMG submission 188321) | Tropical forest soil microbial communities from Panama analyzed to predict greenhouse gas emissions - Panama Soil Plot 1 MoBio (SPAdes)... | ecosystem: Environmental > Terrestrial > Soil...
TACTGCACCGCCGAGCAGTACCGCAACATCATCGAGAAGCGCGACGAGTCGGACGACGTGGAAGTGACGCTCGACCTCAAGGCCGTCAGCCGCTGGCTCGACCGCAAGCTGATGCGCTTCTTCAACAAGGACGACCAGCCGGTGGCGCGCCAGTACTGGCCGCTCGGTGGTCCGAAGTGGCCGCTGCCGCTCGGGTGGGCCGAGAGCGAGAACCCGTGGACGATGGGCGGCTACACGCGCATGCTGCTGACCGACGACATGGCCGAGGCACCGACCAAGGTGCTCATCGACAACGGCGGCAGCGGCACGTTCACCGAGCCGGCCGACCTGATGCCGCCCGAGTGCTACGAACTGTGGCCGCAGAACGCCAACCTGGGGCCAGAGCCGAAGCCGTGGACCAGCATCTACGTGCCGTACTGGTACCAGGCTCCCTGGGGCGGCTTCCCTTCGGGCAAGCGCATTCAGGTGGTGTGCCGGTGGGGTTGGCCTGCGGTGCCACCCGCCATCGTCATCGCCACGGCCGAACTGTGCGGCATCTGGCGGCTGGAGTCGCCGCGTTCCACCTCGCGCGTCAACGAACTCGAACAGGTCACGGCGACCTCGAACATCGCCAACAAACTGGTGGACGAACTCATCAAGCAGTACGTCCGCAGAGAGAGCCTGATTTGAGGATCTCGGTGGCGCTGGTGGCGAGCATGCCGATCTTCGGAGGGACCGAGAAGGAAACGCTCGATCTCCTGGCCGCGACGGAGCATAGCTGCACGCCACCCGACCAGTGCGTCAAGAACGCGGCTGGTGCGGTGGTGCAGATGTGCTCGGCGCACCGTGCGCTGCTCGACCAGAAGTTCCTCGACGGCGTGCTCAAGTGGCGCAGGCGGCGCGAGTACCTGTGGGAGGGGGAGAACCACGGCTGATGCCGGTCTACACCCTGTCGGGCTTCGACATCCCGGGCACCGTGGTGCTGGCTGACTTCCCCGAGGTGCTGCGCCAGATCAACGCGCGCGCGGCACTGATCGTCCAGCGCGAGGCGCGCGACAACGCCTTCGCTTTCCGTGACACAGGTGCGCTGGCGAGATCCATCCAGGCCCAGGTGGACGACCTGACGGTGACCATTTCAGTGCCCGCCAACCAGCCCACGGCTGCGTACGCCAACGTCATGGAGTTAGGCCGAACGGCCGGTAGACATCCACCCCGGGTGGCTCCACCTGAGCGCAATGTTCTGGCGGGCTGGATGCGGCGGCACGGTATCCCTGAGTCGGCCGCGTACGTCATCGCGCGGGCCATCGGACAGCGCGGCATCCGAGGGCGGCTGTACATGGAGCGCGCCTACCGATCCCTGGAGCAGCAGATGCCAGCCATCATCAATACGGTGATGGGCCGGATGGGGCTGACGTGACCCTGCAGGCCGCGATCACCGCGCTGTGCGACTTGCAGAAGTCGCTGCAGATCGTGGACCCGTTCACCTCGAAGATCCGCGAGGCGTACCCGCTGCCGCCCAACCGCAAGCAGACGACACTGCCCGACGCGCCGTGCTGGATCAACGTGTGGGGCCTGCAGGAGGTCATGAACTGGCCTCCGAACCGGATCGAGCGCTACTCGATCACGTGCCAGCTTCTGGTCAACGACGCCGACACCTTCGTCGCGGCGCAGATGGCAACTTCGTTCGCGACCGAGTTCATCAAGGCGTGGGACGAGACGGACTACGACCTGGGCGGCACGGTTATCGGCTCCGAGCTTCGCGGGCGCGACCCATCGGTGGTCAATCTTGAGTGGGGCGGACTGAGCTTCGCGGGCATCCAGTTCACCGTGGTCATCGACGTGCCGGTCGGCCTCAGCGACGACGGCTCGGGCGACAACTACGTCGATGACGTGATCCAGACGCTCATCAACTGGACGGCTGGCCGACTCCCGGGCTGGCAGCAGGATCTGAACAACTGGCACCCGACCAACGACTCGCCGGGCATCCTGTGGTTCTACCTGCAGATGGGCGGGCCGCTGGACAACGAGTTCCTCGACTTCGACCACGGACTGGAGGGCGCAACGGTCGCGGCGCGCATCGTCACCCCGTCGCGCCAGGCAAGCGTGCTGGCTATCCGCAAGTTGACGCGCATGCTCGGCCACGACCGCCAGGACCACATGCTGATGCCAGACGGCACGTGGCTCTGCTACGACACGATCCGCTCCCAGGTCGATGCGACGGGCATGACGGAGGGCCAGGTGCAGATGAACGTCAAGTGGATTCTGGACGAGACGCTGGCCGACGACGTGTGGTGGGATCCGGGCCAAGGCCCTGCCGATCAACCTGGCGGCACCACCGATGGTAGTGGCGACGGCAATGCCTTCGGACCCTTCCCGAGTGGTGGTGGCCCATCGCTGCTGTGGCAAGAAGACCCGAGTGTCGGCAACGGATCGGGGCCGACGATCAAAGAGGAGACGCCATGAGCGAGACGCCGCCAGAAGAAGCCAAAGCGCCGACACCCGAACCCATCGCAACACAGACCCCGCCGCCACCCCCGCCACCGCCTGGTCCCGCGCAGCAGGCCGCGACCGGGGGTGACGCGACCTACACCGCCGCCGAGCTTCAGGCCGCAGCAGCCTCTCTCGGGGCCTACCCGTGGGACGTTCCGAGTGTGTTCGCCCTGCGAGGTGGTGTCACCGAGATGTCCGAGGCCGACTTCAAGACCGCGCTTGAAGAATTGCGTACGCCACCCGCTGAACCAGCAGCCGATGAGAACGAGGGAGGTTTCTGATGGTTGACCGACTCATCACGTCCTATCCGCCGCCGACCGCACCAGGCATCTACGGCATCATCTCGGCGGCGGGGCCGACCGCAGGACCGAGCGGCCTGGGCGTTGTTGCTATCGTCGGCAAAGCCAGCTTCGGGCCGATCAACACGGCCGTGCAGTGCGGCTCACCGTCTGCAGTCGCCACGGTCTTCGGGGACGCCTCGGCGGTGGATCGCTCCAACCAGACCTCGACCCTGGCGAACCTGGCGCGCGAGGCGGCGATTGGCGGGGCCATCGGCTTCGTCGCGGTGCGCGTGGGCGGCACCGGCTCGGCTACAGCCAAGGTCACCGCTGGCGTCATGGACAACGCCTCAACCGTTGTCGGCAACCTGACGGCGGCTTCACCAGGCGCGTTTGGCAACAACCTGTACTGCAAGATCCAGCCCGTGGCAGGGGTGGCAACGCAGAAGGAACTGGTGGTGCTCAAGGGGCCGAGCATGACCATCGTGCAGGACACCCGCTTCGTCATCGGCAACACGCCTGCCAACGAGCCTGACGCGCTCGCGGCGGCAACCGTCAACGCGCCCTACGTCGTGTTCACCAAGAGTGCCCAGGGCAGCGGGCAACTCGGCAACCTGGCGCAGATCCAGATGGCGGGTGGGGCTGATCCAGCCGCCTCGTCAGGCGACTACAACGCGGCATTCGCGCCACTCTCGACGTACGCCTGGGCCACGATGGTTACCGACAGCGAGAACGCCGCCATCGTCTTCCCGGCGATCCAGGCGTTCGTGGACACCGAGACGCAGTGGGGCCGCTTCAGGACCGCGTGTGTCGGGGAGCCGACGAGCGTGTCGGTGACCACGCGCTACGCGGATGCCAGCGCGATCAACTCGTGCCTGGTGCGCTACCAGGGCACGGGCTTCACCTACCCCAACGGTGATGGGACGTACCGTGCCGACGAGGGCTACCTGGCGGCAGCGGCCGACGCGGGCATCATGTCTACGCTCACGCCAGGCACCTCGATGACCTGGCGGGCGATTCCTGGGGCCACGGCCATCGTCACGGGCACGCCCGCGTACGACGAGCCGACCGCGATTCTCTCGGGCATGGGCTACTACAAGTTCAGCAACACCCTGGGGGTGCGCACGGGCGCGGGCATCTCGACGCTGGTCAACCCGGCCGTCACGCCGATTTGGGCTACGGCGCTCAACACGGGCTGGCGCTATCTGGAGCACGTCGCGACGGCGTTCGGCCTGCTCGGGGACATCGGTGACACCTGGGAGGGCATGGTCGCCAACCCCGACCCGGCGCTGCGGCCTCCCAACACGCCTGCCGGTCGCGCCGCACTGATCGCCGCAGCCAACCGCTCGGCCAAGCAGTACACGGACAACTCGTGGATTCAGTCGGGCGACGTGATCGTGGATCCGGCGCACCCGTCCACGTCCAACACGGCCTACTTCACCTTCGAGAACCTCGTGGTCGCGCTGCGCGCCGAGAGGCTCGTCCTGGCGCTGCCGTTCGGCACGCCATAGCGATAACCGGTTATCAGCCATGACAGACCTGACCGTCGCCAACGACGTGAATCTGAACTCGGTCACCATCGACCCGACCATTGGCTACCACCAGACGTGGTGGCAGTGGCCGTACTACACGCCGCCCGCCAACATCCACGTCTACTACCCGTACCCGTTCACGCTTGCGCCCACCCAACGCTGCGCCTGGTGCCAGGGCCAGCACGTGGGCGCGTGTCCGCGCCTGAAGTCGGTCAGCTACCGCAAGGACGGCACCGTCGAGCGCGTTGAGTTCTTCGAGGAGGACTAGACATGCCAGTAACGTCCACCCAACTCACGGCCGGCTTCCGTGGCAACTTCTACCGCAACGGGCAGAAGTGGGCGGGTGCCTCGGGGTGGGATCTCACCCGCAACACCACCCTGACTGAAGACGGCGTGCTCGACCAGAAGGTGACCATCCCCGTCGAGCAGTCCCTGACGTACACGCTCAAGGTCAGCGAACTGATCTTGGACTCGAACTTCTCCAACGAGGTGCTGCAAGCCGACGCGCGCTCGGACCAGTTGCGCTTCCTGTTCATCGGGGAGTCGCGGCGCAACGACGGCCAGCAGGAGCGCATCCGCATGGACGGCGCGTGCATCTCGGCCGACCTGTTGCTGTCGGGTGTGACCCGTGGGTCCAGCCGCAAGCGTGACATCACCTTCCGCCTGGATACGGTGCCTGCCTTCGACAGCATGATCTCTAGCTAGGGGTGTAGCTGATGCCGCCACGTGGACAACGCGACTTATCGCTCGTCGGAGAAGACGAACTAGAGATAGTCGAAGACGCAGAAGGCGTCGAGGAGCAACTCCTCGCGGCTTTCGCCACCACACGCGCCAAGGAAAAGGCCCAGGTCGCCGCTGTCGAGATCCAGCGCTACCAGGGCATTCCGCAGCGGGACGCTGGCGGCAAACTCGTCCGCGACGAAGAAGGCAAGACGACCGTGGGGTCGCTGATCCTGTACTTCAGGCGGCTCCAGCCCGGCACGCTGCTCAACCTGCGCCAGGAGTTCACCATCCGTAAGCCCATCAAGCGCGCGGGCCGCACCCAGTTCGAGGAGAGCTTTGACGACGAGGGCTTCGCGCTGCACGTCGCCTATCTCGCCATGATGCCGTGGTGTCGTGCGATGTACTTCGACAACCAGAAGCTGTGGGGCGACGAGCCGGTTGGTACGGGCGAGGAGTTCCTGCGCTATCGGCTGAACCTGGGCGAGATGGGCTACTGCCTGGAAGCCGTTCAGCAGTTGGAGGGCTTGGGCGAGGAGCAGATCGAGCAATTGGGAAAATCTTCGAGGACGGGGGCGAGCTTGCCCCGTGGGACGTTTGGGTAGAAGTCGCGACCCTGTTCAACGTGCACCCCTGGCAACTGCTGCACATGGACGAGTATCGGCGCGTCTGGTACGAGATGGCGGCTATCACCCACCGCAAGCGCGAGCATGAGATCCGCCAGGAATTCCTGAACGCCATCGGCAGGATGTTTGGCGGCGAGGACTAGATGGCCGACTACGAAGTAGGGGTCCGCCTGGTCGCCAAGGACGAGACGGGTCCGGCTGTGTCCACTGCGCAGCGCGGCATGAAGGGCGTGGACGACGCCGCGAAGTCCGCCAACAAAGAGCTTGAGGGCATGGGGCCAGCCGCCAAGAAGGGCGCGGACATGGCGACCCCGGCGCTCAACGGCCTGAAGAACAGCCTGGGCGACATCCTGAAGATGGCGGCGGGCTTCTCCATCGGTGCGTTCACTGCGCAGCTAGGCGGTTCGCTGACGGGCGCGCTGCAGGAGTCGATCACCAGCACCAAGGATCTGTACTCCCAGGTCAAGATGCTGCAGAACATCACCGGCGGGTCGGCCGAGCAGATCTCGACCACCATCGGTGCCTTCGAGCACTTCGGGCTGAGCACACAGCAGGCCGCGTCCAGCATCTCGATCTTCTCGCGCCAGATGCAGAAGGCCCCGGTCGATATGCAGGAACTGGCGACCAGCCTGGACTCGACCACGGGCAAGCCGCTCAAGGGCTTCGCGGACCAGATGCACGACCTGGGCGTCAACACCGAGGACGCCACGGGCAAGGCGCGGCCGATGCTCGACGTGCTCATGGACACCGCCGACAAGTTCAAGGCGATGGGCGGCGGCGCGGAGGCGACGGCTGCGGCGATGACGCTGTTCGGGCGCTCGGGCCGCGACATGCTGCCGGTGCTGCTCCAGGGGTCGGAGGGCATCAAGAAGATCGCGGAAGAAGGCAAAGCGATGGGCTTCGTCCTGACCGACGACGACATGACGGCGGTCAAAGCCTTCAGCGCTGCCCAAAAAGACCTGAACGAGACGATGGACGGGTTCAAGATCCAACTCGGCATCGCGCTCATGCCGCTGTTGACGATGCTGGCGAGTGTGGGCGACCAACTCGCGATCATGTTCAACACCCACATGCTGCCGGCGATCAAGACGGTCGCGGAGTGGATCAAGAACCTCGTCGGCAACGTGCAGGACGCCTGGAAGCGCTTCACCGAGTGGCTCGGTCCGCTCGGCATGGTCGTGGACGCGCTCAAGGACTTCATCTCCAACATCATCGACGCGGTACAGAACAACGAGGGCCTGTCGATCTCGATTCAGAACGGGGCCATCGCCATCGGCGGGGCGACAGTCGCGACTCTCGGCCTGGGTGTGGCGATGGACGCGCTGGCGAGTACGGCGAGTACGGCGACCAGCATCATCCAGACCTTCAACGCCATCTTGGAAACCACCTCCAAGACGGGCACGCTCATCATGATCTTCTTCGCGCTGGCGGCGGTGATGGTCACGCTGTACCAGACCGTGCCCCAGGTGACGGATGTCTTCAACGCGCTGTGGGAGGCCATTACCGGCGACCCTGGCGCGCTCGGCGTGGTCTACGACGTGATCCAGAAGACGTTCGGCACGGAGATGGCCGACAAGCTCAACCCGTTCCTGAACTGGCTCATGAAGTCCATCCCGCTCATCAAGGACTTCGGCCGCGCCGTCGTCGTCGCATTCACCGACGACGCGGGGGCGATGGGCGTCATCTACGACGTGATTCGCAAGGTCTTCGGTGACCAGGCAGCGGAAGCCATGCAGCCGTTCCTGCAGAACCTGATGCTGTTAATCCCGCGTGCCAAGGAAGCGGGCGAGTGGATCGGGTGGGCCTTCGAGCGGCTGACCAAGGGCGACATCCGCAACGTGCTGATCGACCTGGGCATCGCCTTCGGCAAGTTGTTCAACGTCGATACCTCGGGTTTCGCGGCGACGGTCGGCAAGGTCTTCGACACGCTCGGCAAGCTGTTCGAGCAGTTCCAGAAAGATCCAGGCGGCACGCTCCAGGCGGCATGGAAGGGGCTGCAGGACATCCTCGAACCGCTGGCTCCGTCGTTCAACAACCTGAAGGACGCCTTCGAGAAGATCGTCGGCGCGGTCCAGTCGCTGTGGCCGACGCCGCTCAAGGACATCCTCGACGGCCTGGGCAAGGCCGACTTCAGCGGGGTTGCTCCGACTATCGACGCGGCCAGGATCGCCTTCGAGGGCCTGTACGCGGTGTTCATGCTCATCGCGGGGATCATCAACACGATCACGGGCTTCTTCGACTGGATCATCACCAACGTCGGCAACGCGACCCAGTTCATCAAGGACCACAAGGAGGCCCAGGGTGCGCTGGTCCTCATCCTGGGCGCGCTGGCTGGCGCAGCCCTCAACGTGGCGTTCAGCCTCGCCGTCGCGGGTGCCGCGATGCTGCTGACCGCCGGCTACGGCGGCATTCTCAACGGCATCATGACCGTCATGGTGGTCGTGGTGGACGCGGTGCGCTTCGCCTGGATGCTCATGGACGCGGCGATGCTCGCCAACCCTATCGGCCTCATCATCATCGCCCTGGTCGCCCTGGGCGCGTATCTGGTGTGGGCCTACAACAACGTGGACTGGTTCCGCGATGCGGTCAACAACCTGTGGAAGGCGATGCAGGACTGGTGGGCCTGGTTCAGCACCGAGCTTATGCGCGAACTGCACGCCCTGGGCGACCTGTTCCAGCAACTCGGCACGTGGATCTCCGAGAACGGCGACACGATCAAGACGGTGATCGAGGCGCTCATGGGGCCACCCGGCCTGCTGCTCATCGCGTGGCAGCAGGACTGGGGCGGCATTCAGGAGAAGGTCCAGGGCTTCGTGGACTGGTTCAAGACGGTGCCAGGCATGATCTCCAGCGCGGCGCAAGCGGTCGGCAACGCCTTCTCCACGATTGGCACGGCCATCTCCAACGCGCTCAAGAACATCAACATCGACATCGGTCCGTTCCACTGGCGCGGCGGCACCTTCTCGTCGGACATCCCAGGCATCTCCGTCATCGGGGACGCCTTCAGCGCTGGCGGGACGAAGGTGCACGAGGCGCTGGACACGCTCGGCCAGCAGAACGCCCAGGCCAACGCCAGTAGCTACAGCCTGGTCGGTGAACTCGCGGGCGGGCCAACACCCGCCGAGGCGGGCCTCCAGATCATGCAGACGGGTGGCTGGTTGCGCGAGCCGATCATCGGTGTCGGCCCCTCGGGGACGCAGTACAGGCTGCACGCCAACGAGTACATCTCGCCGGCTGGCGCGCACGCCGAGAACGCGGCAGCGGCGCATGCGGGGCGCGGCGGCGGTGTGACGCTCAACGTCTCGCCAGGAGCGGTGCAGATCAGTGGAGCCAACGGGCCTGCCCAGGATTGGGCGACGGCCGCAGACGCGCTGTGGGACGACCTGTACGCCAAGCTGAGCCGCGCGCTCGATAACCGGGTGTCCTGATGGTTGCCCAGGTCAAACTCGTCAACTACGCCGACCCGACCGACGAGTTGATCTTCCCGATCACCCCGTCCGAGCTACCCGAGACGGCCGACGCGAGTGCCAAGAGCTTCAACGTCATCGGCAAGGGCAGCTACTCGTTCCCTGACGGCAGGGCCGAGTACAAGCTGTCGATTGCGGGCTACTTCCCAGGCAAGGGCCGCTGGACGCCGTTCCCCGAGAAGAAGCTCGAAAACCTGCCGCACATCCACGACTGGCGGCACCCCGAGGAACTCACCTTCCAGCTACGCGAGTGGCTGAACAACAAGGCCAAGCTCAAGTACGTCGCGGACAGCAAGGCGGGCCTGATGCAGGTACCGGTGTTCTTGAGCAAGTACTCCTTCACCAAGAAGGGGCCGGCTGGCGACATCGTGTACCAGTTGGATTTCGTGGAGTGGCGCTCGCTGTCGGTGTTCATTGACGACGGTGGGCCGAGCGGCGGCGGCTCCAGCGGCGGCGGCAGCGATAGCTCACAGAGCGCGGGCGACGGAGACGCGGGCGAAGAAGACGCCAACCCGACGACCTACACCGTCCAGCCCGGCGACAACCTGACGTTCATCTCCAAGCGCTTCCTGGGCGACGGCGGGCGCTGGCCCGAGATCTACGACGCCAACCGCGACACCATCGGGGACGACCCGAACATGATTTCGCCGGGCATGGAGCTTCTGATCCCAGGCGGCACGGTGGCCGAGCCGAATCTGGACGGCTACACCCCGATGGGGACTGACGCCACGGTCGGTTCAGACGTGGGAGATGGAGGCTGATGGCCCAGGTACCGCCCGACCTCGACACGCTCGAACTCACCTCCGAGGGTGGCCTCACCGACACCGGCGACCCGATCCAGATCGAGGCCAATCTCCCCGCGCAGAGCGGCGATGCCATCGTCCCGACGCCAGCGGACTGGGCGAGCATGGCGTACGCGGTGCATGCCGACTTCGGCGGCGACGTGGGCGGCGGCAAGATCCCTGTCTCGGCGCTGTCGTGGGAGGAGCAGTCGGGCGAGCTTGCCACGCGCATCACCCTCCAGTTCCCCGACTACCCGATGGACGGCGGGCAGCGACTGTCGAAGCTCATCCAGCTTGGCACGCCGCTGACAGTGCTCGCGGCGATGGGTAGCTCGCCGTTCCAAGAGGTCGCGCGCGGCATTGTGGAGGAGATCGCGCCCAACGACGGCACCGGCGGCACGTTCGAGGTGGTCGCCTACGACCCGATCAAGGCCACGCTCGACTCCAAGGTGGATCGCTTCTACGAGTGGGGCAAGACGCCCAAGGATGTGATCCAAGACATCCTGGGCAGCGGCAGCGGCACGCCAGACGACCCGGACGGTGGTTGGAACGTGCCGTTCGGCCGACTCGACCCGATGCTCGATACGCCCTTCAGCGGGCCGTACACGGTCAAGGCGCAGACCATCGCGGCGGTGCTGGCCGATTGCGTCAATCAGGCCATGACGCTGGCGGGCACCGACAACAACAACCGCCTGGTGATCCGCAGCACCCTGGGCATGATCGAGATCACCCAACCGGGTGGCAACAACCCGGTCTACTGGCTGCGCGAGGACGCCGGTCAGGATGTCTCCAGCGTCAGGGAGCACATCTCGATCACCGACATGGTGACCCGCGTCCGCGTGACGGGCAAGAGTGTCGCGGACGCCGCGCCTGGGCTGGTCGGCATCCTCGACTCATCACAGGCCAACTACGGCATCACGCGCCAGGAGATCATCACCCTGACGACGCACACGAGCATCGAGGAGGTCGAGAAGCAGGCGCGCCAGATGCTCAACCAGAAGGGTTCGCCCAAGCACGACCGTGCGATTGAGGCTCCCGACGTGCCGATGCTGCGCAAGTACGACATCGTGCGCGTGACGGCGGGCACGATGGACGACCACTTCTACGTCGAGTCGGTGACCCACGACGAGGCTTCGCGCAAGATGTCGCTGACGCTCTCGACGCTGCGCTCCGACACGACCAGTGGCGACTCGGGTGTGTGGCACGACGTGCACGAGGACGCCATTCCTGAAGACAGCACCACGGGCACCTCGGCGGGTGGCTCGACCGTGCTGGTGACGGGTGGCCGCGTAACCGACGCCCAGTTGTACGCGCTGGCGCGCAACGCGGGCTTCACCGGCCAGGACGCGATCATGGCCGTGGCGATCTCGCTGGCCGAGGACGGGACTTCTGATCCGCAGGCGCGCAACTTCAACCCAGGTCCGCCGCCGACGACCGACCTGGGCCTGTGGCAGATCAACTCGATCCACTGGGGTCAGGGCGGCATCGGCAGCGAGGGCGATCTGGTCGATCCACAAAAGAACGCCAACGCCGCGCACATCATTTGGGCCGAAGCCGCCAGTCGCGGACTCAACGGCTGGCAACCCTGGAGCACGTATCCCAACGCCTACAAGAAGTACATGGACCGCGCGACGGCCGCGTCTCAGGCTCCCGCCCAGGCCGCGCCGACGACCCAGGCGGCGGTGACCGGCGCGAAGGCCGCGCCCAACAGCGCGCTCATCAACGCCATGAACCAGTGGGTCAACGTGCCGTACGTCTATGGCGGCAACAGCAAGGCGGGTGCCGACTGCTCGTACTTCACCCAACAGGTCTACAAGAGCGTCGGCGTCAACCTGCCCAGGACGGCCCAGGCTCAGTGGGATGCCACGACCCATGTCAGCACACCGCAGTTCGGGGATCTGTGCTTCTTCCAGAACACCTACCCGGGCGCACCACCAGGCGTCTCGCACGTGGGCATCTACGTCGGCAACGGCCAGATGGCGAACGAGATCGAGCCGCATACCAAGCTGACCAACATCAACACCCAGGAGTGGAAGTCCAAGTTGGTCGGGTTCGGGAGGCCGCATAACTGATGCCTGGTGGACGTGGCGGGCTGGTCGGCACCGGTGCCTCGGGCATCGCGGATTTGCTGCTGTCGATCCAGCCCGAGCAGCACCATCCGCCCGAGTACGCCTCGATGGTGGACGACCAGGGCATCCTGAAGCTCACCCCCGACTCGATGCCCAACGTCAAGTTCCCGCCTGGGGATAGCTCGCCAGGTGGCTACTCGGTGCTGCAGTACCTGAATCTGGAGCCTGAATACAACACGGCCACGGCACTCACGGGCGTGACCATCCAGGGCACGCTGGTCGAGCACTACCACCAGATCCCTGGGACGGCGCTCAAGGACGGCGACCGCGTGGTCATCATGTGGACAGGCTTGTCTGCGGTGGTCATCGGCGTGATCGTGCCGAGGCCGCTCGACGGCAGTGGATCAGACCCTGGCGGTGGCGGCGGCGGCGGGGGTGGTGGTAGCCAGGGACCAGCGGGTCCGCCAGGTCCAGCCGGGCCTGCCGGACCACCAGGGCCAGCGGGGTCACCAGGCGCGCCAGGAGCCAACGGTCAGCCAGGTCCACAGGGGCCGCAGGGTGTGGCCGGGCAGCAGGGTGCCGCAGGGCCGAGCGGTGCGACCGGTGCGCAAGGGGCTGCTGGCAGCACGGGACCAGCGGGTCCGCAAGGTCCGACCGGGGCGGCTGGACCCCAGGGGCCTGCTGGACTAGGTGTCAACATGAAGGGCACCGTCGCGAGTCAGGCGAACCTGCCTGCCTCGGGCAATACGGTCAACGACGCCTGGGTCACCAACGACACCGGCTACATGTGGGTGTGGAACGGCTCCACATGGGTCAATTCAGGCTCAGCACGTGGTCCAGCAGGCCCCACGGGTCCGCAAGGTGCCAACGGTCCGACCGGTCCGACAGGGCCTGCAGGGGCCACCGGAGCGCAAGGCGTGGCTGGTCCATCCGGACCCCCAGGTGCCACGGGCGCGGTCGGTCCAGCGGGTTCGACCGGCCCCACTGGGGCCACAGGAGCCACGGGTGCGACCGGCCCGACTGGGGCTGCGGGCGCGACTGGTCCAGCGGGTGCTCCGGGCGGGTCAGCCATCCACGAGGAGTTCCTACCGCCCAACGCTGGCACGACGGTGATCGTCAGCCAGCTACCGTCTGCCGTCATCTACGTCTCGCGCAACGGCGTGGTGCAGTCCGTTACGGACGGCCACTACTCGCTCACCAACCAGACCTTCACCTTCACGACGGCCTTCGATGGCACCGAGCGCGTCTCGGTTGGCTATACGGTGGGCGGTATCGGGGGGCAGGGTCCGCCAGGTCCGACAGCGGGCATGCACGAGGAGTTCCTACCCGCGAACGGGGCGCTGACGATAGGACTGGCGAACCCGGTCACGCTCATCATGACCGTGGCGCGCTCAGGCATCATCCAGTCCCAGGCGGATGGCAACTACTCGCTGTCGGGCCAGACGCTGACGTTCTCGGACGCCTTCGACGGTACCGAGCGCGTGGTGGTCGCGTACATCTCGAACACCTATGTGCCGCCCTCGTCGGTCGCGGGTGCCATCGACACCAATCTGCGGGCGTACATCATCCAACTCATGGGCACGGCCGACCCGAACGGTCCGCCACCGGTGGCGGGACCATGAGCCGCCAGCAAGTCCCCACGGCGATGCTGCTGAACCTGGGCGTGACCTCGCCCAAGCTGGCGACCAGCCTGACGGTGACTAGCACCTTGTCAGTGAATGGTCAATTGGGCGTTGGCGGTGGCCCTGGGGCGGGTGCTTCGCTCTACTTCAGCGGCACACCCGCCGGTCACGTCATCTACAGCGCCGCGCAGCCCAACCCTGGTGGCAACAACTGGGAGGTCGATGCACTGGGGATCTACGGCGTGCCGGTCAACACGGCCAGCTACACCGGTCTGGACTACCGCTCGGTGTATGTCGCGCCCATCGCTGTGCCATCGGGCTACGCCTACAACTACGGCGTCTACATCGGCGCACCAACGGGCGGCTCGACCTCGAACATCGGCCTCTACAACGGCGGTACGACCCAACTCCAGGGCAGCATCGGCGTCGCCATCGCGCCTGTTCCTGATCGCATGCTCGTCATCTCGGGCACCACGACCACTCAGGCCACCCAGGTCGGCATCAACGTGCAGGCCACGTGCAACTCGGCCGCAACGTCTATCGGCATCGGGGTCGCGGCGATGGTCACCACGGCAGCGGCAAGCTTCACGATGTCCCAGGGGATGGCGTTCTACGTCAACCCGCCAACGCTCGGCTCGGGGTCAGCCATCACCAACTCCTACGGCCTGTACGTCAACAACATGGGCAAGGCGGGTGTGACCAACGCCTACGGCATCATGGTGTTGGCGCAATCCGGAGCTTCGTCCGCCAACATCGGCATCTACAACCAGGGGCACAGCGTCACGGTTGGGTCGGTGTTCTGTGACGGCAGTGGGGCCAACAACGGGGCGGGCGGCTCGAACGTCAACTCGGGGACGCAGAATGGGATCTTTTTCGGCGGCAGCGTCAACCAGACGGGTGAGTACATCGCCTCCAACCGTGCAGGTACCACCAACCAGTACGGGTTGGACTTCTTCACGGGGTGGGCGCGGCGCGTGTACATCACCAACGCGGGCAACCTGACCCTGGCGTCTGGCATGCAACTCCAGAGCGTCGATCAGGACGGTGTGGTGCGCACGCTGATCGGACCGACTGGCGACAACGGGCACCAGATCAATAGCGGGCCGGCGGGTGTGATCTTCGCGAATGCGGCGAACAATGTGCGCACTGGCCTTCTGACTGACGGTGGCAACTTCTCGATCAACGGTGACTTCCAGTTTACCGACACCAATCACTACCTGACGCCGGTCAGCGGCAACCACACGCGCTACGCCATCGGGCCAGGTGGTTACCTCCACTCGTTCGAGATCGCGGCGGCGAGCCACGGCAGCGGCGGGTTGGCGCTCACCCAGGCCGCAGCGTTCAACGTTGGTTCGGCGCGCGCGCTCAAGGACAACATCCGCCAGATCGAAGACCCGATCTCACTGGTCACCGACGAGAGGCTGCACGGCGTGCGCTTCGACTGGAGGGACGACGGCAGACCGGGCATCGGTTTCGTCGCGGACGACTGGCTGGAGAAAGTCCCCGAGCTTGTGCACGTCAACGACGGTGAGATGGCCGAGTATGCGCCGATGTCGATGGACTACGGCGCGCTCGGCGCGATTACCTTCCAGGCACTCAAGGCGTATATCCAGCGCACCGAGGCGCGGATAGCCGAACTGGAGGCGAAGCTGGCGGGATGAGCGTCCAAGTCGTCCCGACCAACTCGCTCAAAGACCTGGGCGTGACCTCGCCCAAGCTCGCCGCCAGCGTTGGCGTCACGGGCAATCTGAGTGCTGGTGGCGACGTGGTGATCGGCGGCAACTACCGCTTCGGTGCGGCTAACAGTCCCGAGACGATCTGCAAGAGCGCGACTGGCATTCTGCGGGTGACGGCTGGAATGCAGATCGACAGCACGGTTGGTGTCGGTACTCCTCCCGCCAACAACGTCGGCGTCTACATCACGGGCAACCTGAACTTCCAGCAGACGGGGCAATACGGGATCTTCTGTAACCCGACGATTACCACGGCGGCGACGGCGGGTGCCTACGGGATTTACACGTCGCTAGTGACGGCGAACAACCTCGCGACGAGTGGGTTGAACACGATTGCCGCAGGGCCTCCGACTCTCGGCTCTGGTACCAGCGCGACCAACATCAACGGTCTGTACGTCGCCAATCAGGGTGCAGCGGGCGTCACCAACGCTTATGGCGTCTATGTCGTGTCGCAGGCTGGTGCGAGCGGCGTGAACTTCGGCATGTACGTCAACTACACCAGCGCGTTGACGGGCGGGCCGTACGCACCTGGCAGCGCGGTCTTCAACAACACTTCGACGGGCAACGGTACGGCCAGCCTCATCACCATCAGTTGTGGCGGCTACAACCAGTGGGGTGTCGGCTTCGGCACGATCTATGGCCTTTGGTGGCACGCTTTCATTGCCAGCAGCCAGATCCAGTGGGGCTTCGACGGTTCTCGCCTGCGATTGGCGAGCGACACGGGTTGGAACGCACTGACCTTCCAGAATGGCTGGACGAACTACTCGTCCCCGTATGGACCCGCTGGCTATCGCAAGATGCCTGACGGGATCGTCCTTCTCCGTGGCCTCGTCCAGGGCGGCACCGCCGGGGTGATCTGTACGTTGCCAGCCGGGTTCCGGCCGGCTCAGACGCAGCTTGTGGTGGCAGCGATAAACGGTCCCGGTGTCTTGCGTCTTGACGTTACGTCCGCCGGAAATGTCCAGACGATGGAACTGCTCTCGGGCGTCAACAGCATGACTGGTTGGATCTCGCTCAACAACATCGCGTTCCTGGCAGAAGGATGATGGACGTAGCTGCGCCCTACGAGGTCGAGGTCCAGCCCCAGGTAGCGGTATCGCTCAACACCGTCACGTCGCTGCCGCCATCCAGCCCCAAGGCGTTCCAACTCAGCGGCGACGGAGTGTTCAACGGCAACCTGGGTGTGACCGGGCCGCAAATGGTCATCGGCACCAGTGGTGTCACGACAGGCTATGGCCTGTACGTCAGGCCGTCGCTCACGGGTGCGGCTTTCCAGATCGGCGTCAACTCCTCGCCGGTGGTGGACGCCACGGCCACGTCCTGGGGAGCAGGCGTGTACGGGGGTGTCAGGACGGCGGCGGCGAGCTTCACCCTTAGCTCGGGCTTCGCTTTGGCAGCAGCCTCACCGTCGCTCGGCGCTGGCTCCTCGATCACCTCGATGTACGGCCTGTACATCTACAACCAGGGCGCGACAGGAGTCGCCAACGCCTACGGCGTCATGATCGCCAGCCAGTCGGGTGCGACCACGACCAACATGGGCCTGTGGAACCAGGGCACCACGCGCCTGGATGGTCAGGTCAACGTCAACGGCATGACCCAGTTCAGCCAGCCGGTCAGCATCGGCAACCAGGCCGCAGTCCAGACGGTTGGCCTGAACATGGTGGTCAACCTGCAGGGCCAGGGCGTCAGCGGCGTCGGTGCGGATCAGGTCTGCCAGAAGATCGTCGGCGTGTTCTCGTCGGTGGCGACCTCGGGCATGGGTCTGTACTTCCAGCCTACCTCGGGCAACAGCAACACCTTCTCCAGCATTTGGGCTTTCTACATCGACGGCTCGAACCTGGGCACCAGTCCCGTCACCAACTACTACGGGCTGTATGTCAGGAACCAGGCGCGGTCGCAGACCACCAACACCTACGGGATCTACATCGAGAACCAGTCAGGCTCACCGACGACCAACCTGGGCCTCTACAACGGCGGCACAACCCTACTGATGGGGGCGGTCGGGGTCGCCATCGCGCCAGTGGCGGGCCTCACTGCACCAGCCCCCATCGCTATTCCCAACGGACTTGCGCTGGACAACAGCAACGGTCAATCGCAGGCTGGTCAGCTACTCGCTCCGGGCGCAACGTGGACGGCTGTTCCGAGCAACTTCTCGGGCCTGGTCGTCGTGGACGAGACAATCGCACTCGGCTACACAGCGATGTTCTTGATGGGTGCTGGAGCGTCCACGCTGGTAGGCCAGAACCCGAGCAACGCCACCCAGTGGTCCGCCACGCAAGGGCATGCCGGGTCGATCAACATCTACTTTGGTGCTCCTGCAAATGGCTACCCGGTGATGGTCGAAAATCAGTTGGGTAGCAACGTCCGCGTCAGCTTGATGGCTTTCAGATTGAGGTATTCGGCCTAATGGCGAACTACACGATCAGCGCGACCGACGATGAGGATGCCGCCATGCGATGGGCGACCACCGAGTACAACACGGGCAACCCGGACCAGGCCGACCTGGGCGTCGAGCAGTTCGTGCAGCAGGCCGTGCAGATGCTGTTCGAGGGCTACGCCAGGTCGTACCAGCAGAGCCAGAGCCAGTTCACCGCCGAAGATCTCGAAGCGGCGTACCGTTCGGCCGACGCCGACATTCAGCAGGGCGCGCTGGCGCTGGCCTTCAATACCGTCACTCCTGAGATCCGCAACCAACTGGCGCACATGCTCAAGGCCGAGGTCGGGGCGGGCGTAGCCGCCAGACCACCACTTCCAGATGAGGTCAAGTACTGATGAAACGCATCCCGATGCGCACCATCCACGACGAGCACTTCCCGCCCGGCACACCCGAGTTCGCGCAGAGCGTCATGGTGTGGGCCGACGTGATCCGCCAGGTCATCCGCCGGCCGATGGACCCATCCAAGGGCGCGGACATCGAGGAGATGCGGCGCGGCATCCGCGTGCTTGACGCGGTGGACAGGGCCGGCCAGTACCTCGAACTCGAAGACGCCGACTACGAGCACCTCAAGGAGAAGACCAAGCTCATGCAGTGGGCCTTCGTGGACCGTCGCCTGGTGACGTTCATTGACGACGTGAACAACGCCACCGAGGAGATCCCCGAGTCACCCAACGGCCACCCTGCCATTCTGGACACGGCGGCTCCTGGCTGGCCTGACGTGAGCACGGTCCGATAACCGGTTATCGCTAGTGCCCAACCTGTACGCCCCGACCTACCCGCCGACGTGGACCGTGCCAGATCCGGTCCTGCAGCGCATGACGCCCGCGCCGACGACCATCCGTGCGGTGACGTACTCGTTCAACCCGATCTTCCGCGACTTTCAGGTGGACGGCACTGGCGACGTGCCACTCACCGACGCGGGCGCAGCGGCGGTCCAGTGGGCGGCGAAGGCCGTCTCGACGCAGCGCGGGGCGCACCTGATCTACGGACGGACGTTCGGCGCTGACATTCGGACGTGCCTGCTGGCCGGCTCGCACCAGGCAACCGAGAACGCGCTCACCGTCGAGATGCGCCGCGCCGTCAAGCGTGACAACCGCATCTCCGACCTGACGGACTTCCAATTCGCCTGGCAGCAGACGATGCTAGAGGTCGCCTACCGCGTGGTGCTCACGGACGGCCGCTCCAAGCAGACCCAACTGGACATCCCACTGCAATGACCTTCACCACCAGCGTCTACACGGGCTACGACACGACTCTGCCCCAGTCGGTCATCAACCGTCAGAGCGATGCCAACTTGCGACTGGCGGCGCTCTCGGCGTTCTCGCTGCTCGCCCCAGGCATGGACACGGTGGAGGGCAGCTTCGCGTTCGACCTGATCGAGCCGTTCTGCCTGGTGCTCGCCCAGGCGTACGTGGACCTCATCGACGTGGAGCGCCGCAACTCGCTGGCGACGGCCACGGGCCTGGATCTGGACCGCATCGGGGATCTGTACGGCGTCACGCGCGGGCCAGCGGCGTTCGCCACCGGCACGGTGACCTTCACCGGCTCACCCGGCAGCGTCATCCCAGGGCCGAGCGGCAACAACGCGGGCACCGTCGTGTGCACCCAGGGACCAGGGGCGGTCTTCTTCACCACCCAGGTCGCGGCGACCATCCCTGCTGGCGCGAACCCGGGCACCGTGGACGTGCCGGTGACGGCCAACAACGTGGGGGCCAACGGCAACGTGCCGGCTGGCTCGGTAACCCTGTTTGGGGCCAGCGCGCCGACCGGCATCGCCTCGGTCACCAACAACTCGGCCTTTATCGGCGGGGCCGACATTCAGATTGACGGCCCGCTCAACCAGTACTACTCGGGCTACCGCTCGGACATCTACATCCTTGAGAACACGCGCGGTGAGGGCGGCGCGGCCAAGCACCTCCGCAAGTGGGCGCGCTCGGTCAACGGCGTCGGCGGCGTGCACGTCCAAGAGGTCACGCCCGCGCCAGGATGGGCGACAGTCGTACTCCTGGGCGTCAACGGTCAGCCCGCTTCGGCGGATCTGGTGCACGCGGTCGAGGCGACCATCTTGGACCCGCACTATCTGTACAACGAGATCGAGGCGGCTCCCTTCACGCTGTCGGGTTCGGGCGCGACCATCGTCACCCTGGCGGACGCCACGCCGCTCGGCGGCACCAACAATGCCGTCCGACTGACGGGCACGGTTGCCAGCGCGATTCGTCATCCGCGTCTGGACCTGATGCTGCCGCAGCCCGGTGTGTGGCGGCTCAAGCCGCGCTGCAAAGTTAGCTCGACGCTGAACTCGACGGCGCTGGTGAGCATGGGCGTGTGGGACATCAACACCGGCGCGTGGTGCTGGACGCGACCCAACAACAACGGGGCCTCGTGTCTGACGACGTTTGCGGCCAACCGCTTCTCGACGGCGTTCGTGCAGCCTGACATCGACCCGATCAGCGTGGACTTCGCCTGGAACGGCATCGACCAGATCGAGCTTCACATCGACCTGGGCACCGTGGGCGTCAACGACGGGCCGGGCACACCGGTGGATACGACTACCAGCCTGTACATCGACCAGATCAACTACTTCGCCACCATGAGCCGCGACGACCGCGACCTCGGTCTGTCGCCAGCGGGCATGCGCGTCAACGTCATCCCCGCGCTCGGCATCACCGTCAACATCACCGCCACGGTGACCTACCAGTTGACCACGGGTCAGACGATTGCCCAGGTCAACGCCAACATCGCCACCAACCTGCAGACCTACTTCGCGCAGATCGCCTTCGGTGCCGACGAGACGGTCAGGCGCGCCGCCGTCGAGCAGGCGATCTACACCACTGGCGGCGTGGGCGACGTGAACAACGTGCTGCTCAACGGTTCGACGGCCAACATCCAGATCGGCCCGACCCAGGTCGCGGTCATCGGCACCCTGAACTGGACGCAAGGATGACGCAGCCTCCCGATCCCAACGGCACGCTGATGAAGTCGTGGCTCCCGCCTATCTGGTACGACGCGGCCTACTCCGTGGACGCCGTGCTCCAATCCGAGGGCCAGGGCCTCAGCACGTTTCAGCAGGACACCTCGGACGTGGCGGCGGCGCGCATGCCGCAGACGGCTCCCGACTGGGGCATCGAGCGCTTCGAGATGGAGCTTGGCCTGCCGGTCAACCCGCCTGGGCTGACGCTCGAAGACCGCCGCGCAATTGTCCTGGCGAAGTTCCGTGGTATCGGCACGACCATCTACCGTCTGAAACAGATCGCCGCGACGTTCGGCTACGGCAACATCGCCATCCTGCCGGGCGTCGAGGACTGGACGCTGTACATCCAGTTTCTGGATGTCATCGGCGTGCCTGCGGCACTGGATGCGCACGAGGCGGCGATCCGCGAGAACGTCGAGGCGCATCTGGACATCGAGTGGAGCTTCCACTTCACGCTGTGGAACGAAGTCCGTAACACGGGCGTGCTGTGGTGCCAGCTATACACCAATGGCAATACCTGGGACTCGCTCAAGACGACGCCGTTTCAGAACATGCCGACGACGATTGAGTGTCAGGGCCTGCCGCCAGGCACGGTCAAGGTCGAGGTGCTGGACGAGACGGGCCTCGGCAACCTGGCGATCCAGTACCAGCCCGCGACCATCACGGGTAACGTCCAGCCCGGCTCGACCGATCCGTTGGGCTTCCCGCTGACATGACGCAGCCCGAGCAGCAGGCCGTCCAACTCATCGCGCCGAGCGGTACGCCGGTCACAGGCACGGCCGCGTCGGGTGCGATCTTCAACATCACCGCGCCGACCGCAGCCAACGCCGGTGACTACCTCGTGCTGGTGATCGCCAACGCGGGCACCACCGGTCCTACGGCTGGCTACGGGTGGGTGCTGTGTCCAGGCGCGCCCTTCTCGGCGGGCAACGGCCAGAGTGTGACGGCTTACTACGCCGTGTACGACCCGGTGAACACCTCGCTGCAGTTCTCCAACGCGAACTCGGCGGCGGCGTGGGTGTGCGCCTCGTATGGCTCGGGTGGCAACACGGTCATCCTCGACGGCAACCCGGTCGCGGCCTACAACACCACCAACAACTCGACGCTGCCAACCGGGGCGATGACCACGGGCAATGCGGGCGGCGACTACGAGTTGCTGATGTACGGCTGGACCTCGGCGGCGACGATCACGGGGGTCGCCGCAGGCTCGGCCATCGACGCCTCGATTGCCAACGGTTCGGCCGTCTCGGTGGCGCTCGGCCACAACACCACCACCGCGCTCGGCTCGAACGTGGCAACCGTGGCGTTTTCTCAAACGCTGAGCGGCAACAACAACCGCAAGGCGGGTGTCGCGCTGCTGATGGGGATCTTCATCCCCGCGCCCATAACGCCCACTCCCACGGGCGGGCAGGCGAGCTTCAGCATCCCGATCCTGCTGACCGCCGTGCCGCTGCCATCGGTGGCGATCACCTCGCAGTCGGGTTCGGGCGGCTTCCCGAGCCTGTTCCAGTCGATCTACTTCGTCACGGGCGCGGTCGTGACAGCCTCGGGCACCACGGCGGCGATCACGGGCCTGCGCCTGACGCCAGGGCCGATCACGACCCAGGCCCAGGTGGACGAGATCCCTGGCCTGAGCATGACCGTCGTCGGCTCCATCGCGACCCAGGCCAGCATCCCGCAGCCCACGCTGCGCGTCGGTCCGGCGATCTACGGCCAGACGGTCACCCAGGCCAGCACGGTCGCGCTCCAGGCGCTGAACTTCGGACCGCTGTCGCTGGCAGGTACCACGGCAGCGCGCGGCGCGACGTTCTGCCAGTCGCTGGTCCTGACCAAAGTCCCGTTGCAGGGCAACGTCGGCGGGCAGGCGTCCTCGACGGGCGTCACGGGTCAGGCCAACGCCGCTGTCATCGACCTGGGCGTGTGGCCGGCCGGTCAGTATGAACTCAAGACGATCTGCCGCACCGACGTGGGCAGCGCGGCGCAGGCGCTGGTCGTCGCAGTGACGAGCGCGGGCACCACGCTGGTGACCTCGCAGATGTACGCCACCGGCGATACGGCCTCGGCCAGCTACCCCACGGCCTACGCCAACTACGCGGCCGTGTGCGGCTTCAACCTGCAAGCACCGAGCGATGTGATGGTCACGTGGAGCAACCCCGGCTCCTACCACAACTCGGGCAAGCACCTGTGGATCAAAGGCATCCAACTCCATCGAACTTCTTAGGAGAGCACCGCCCATGACCATGACGCAGCAATCCACCGTCACCCGCTTCAGCCTCAGCCAGATCGCGGGCAACCAGATCGTGGACTGGGCGGTGGTGGAGGGCAACTTCGAGAACCTGGGCAACAACGCGGCGCACCTGACCCTGGGCAACTCGTTCGGTGGCGCACAGAGCTTCCTGGGCAACGTCGGCATGACGGCCCTGGGTGCGGGCGCGGTGCAGACGCACCGTCGCTTCACCATTCCCGCCCCACCCGCCAACGAGACGGATCGCCTGCACTTCCAGGCCGAGAGCGCCACGCTCAACGGCACGTTCGTGGGCCTCGCTGGTCCAGCCGCAGCAGGCGCGGGCCAGCGCAAGAGCACACTGGTAGTCCACGGCGTCGAGCCGACTGGTACGGCCACGCCAGCCGGCTTGACGCTGCTCCTCGATGAAGATCTGCACCGTGCCTCGATCCAGGCAGCGGGCAACTTTCAGGATCTGACCGCACCGATCCTGCAGCTTGGCGCAGGGGGCACCGACCGCATCACGCTGCCGGGCACTGGCCCGATCAACGTGACGGGCACGATGACGCTCACTGGCGACATCAACGCGGCCAACGCCAACTTCACGGGCACGCTCGGGGTCAACGGCGCGGCTGCGCTGCGCAGCACGGCGACCATCACCGGCCTCGCCACGTTCCAGGGCGGTATGCAAGTCACAGGCTCCGCGACGTTTACGGGCAACCTGACCGCCGCCAACATCTCGGGTGCCAACACGACCTTCACCGGCAACCTGACGGTGACGGGCACGACCAACCTGCAGACCGGGCTGACAGTGACGGGTGGCACGACCTCACTCTCCACTCTGACGGTCACAGGAGCCTCGAACTTCTCGGGCGCACTCCAGTTCGCGGCAGGCGCGGCGTACATCCAGAGCTACGGCGCGGATACGTCCTACGTCCAGATCAGCAAGCTCTACGTCACGCCTGGGCTGGCGACGTTCGCGGGTGGCCTGAACATCGTTGGTACCGCGACGATCTCCGGTTCAGCGACCTTCACCGGGATGCTGAACGCCAACGGTGGCATCACGGGGCCGTACAGCATCAACGCTTTCAACCTCCGCGATCCAGGCGGCACGCCTCGGTCGGTCATGTGGATGGATGGTGGCAGCAACACCGTTATTCAGGCCGGTCCCGGCGAGTCGGTCAGGTGGGTCAACTCGGCCAACTCGGTCCAGCGCATGAGCCTCGACAGCGGTGGCAACCTCAGCGTCCAGGGCACGATCTACGCGGGCAGCACGATCACGGCGGGTGGCTCCGTGTCAGCAAGCTCCCAGGTGTACACCACGCCGGGTGGCTCGCTGTATCTCAGGGGCGCGGATGGTGGCGTCCATATTGACACGGGCAACGCCAGCCTGTGGCTCGGCGGCAGTCTGTACGCGGCGGGTCGCGCCTACTTCGGCAACTGGGATCCGGGCTGGACGCTCAACGTCGGCGGCACCTTCATCACCAGCCAGCGCGCGGCCATCGGCGGGTGGGACGGAGGCCAGATGTGCAACATCAACGGCAACTGCTTTGTCAACGGCTATGTCTACGACCGAGGCAGCACGGCCTACCGGTGTTGGGACAACGGCGACTTCAACTACTCGCCAGGGGTCTACGGCAGCTACGTCGTGCAGCGCGACGGCAACGGGTACATCAATGCCAACTACATCAATACGACGGCCGACGTGCAAGGCGGACGCCCGGCGTACGTAGCTGGACAGAACGGGGACAACTTCCTCCGCTGGTGGCCTGCTTCTGCTGTTGGACCCCCGGCTAGCGTCGATCTCCAGGGCGGTGGCGTCGGCGGCGGAATCAACGGTGGCGGTGGGCGGCAGGCGATTGCGAATGTCACTGCCGACCGCACAGGCCAGTGGTTCTGCTGTATGTGGGTCGAGATCAACACTCAGAACGAGAACTACGCCTATCAGGTGTACCTTGAGATCTCGGTCGGCGGCTCCACCTACGTGCACCAGCAGTGCCAGCAGAACGCGCACGAAACCAAGACGGGCGGCGGTGCCGTCTGTCAGATGGGCGTCAACGCCGGTAACGCCGTCAGCTTCTACTGCTGGAAGGACGGCTACAGCGCCAGCATCCGGGGCGGACAGGTGTACATCTGCTTCGTCCCGACCTCGGCACAACCAGGCTAGAAGGAGGGCCTATGCAGGACATCACTAGCAACGGGCACCAGCCATCGGGCTTCACGGTGACCATCTCGCAGTCCGACGTACGCCGCTTGGCGAAGCTCCAGGCGCGCGCCGAGGGCGCGGTTCAGGTGGCGCAGGGGGCGGTCAATCTCGCTCAGGGCTTGCAGCAGGCGCTCGCGGTCGCCATCCAAGAGGCGTGCTCCGACGAGGGCTACAACATCCCTCCAGACAGCAACGCCGACATCAACTGGAAGACCGGCGAGATCACCATCACCCCGCCCGCGCCAGGTCGCGGCGAGCAGCCACACATCATCGGGGCCAACATCGGCCCAGGGGTTATCCCCGGGACGCTTGGTCCGGCTCCGCTCGATCCTCTGCCAACACCGACGAACTGAGCGAGTACAGCCCGCGCAGGGCGAGCAGTGCTTCTTGCGCTATCGCCTTGCGCTGCCCGGCGTCTCGGGTATCCGAACGCCAGTTGGTGTGCTGCAGGTAGCGGCGGTCGTTGGGCTTGATGGTGTAGACGATCAGCCCCTGGCCGGGTGCCGCCCAGGTGATCTGCGTCTGGCCCTTGAGCCACTTGGCACGGTACGGCGAGTGCGACACATCGCCCAGGAACGGCTCCAGTATGACGATGCCGTGCTGCGGCCGAGACGCCTGGTCGATGCTGAGATCCCACAGATAGTTGCCGTCCACGAGCAGCGCGACGTGCAGCCCGTTGACGGATGGGTGACCCTCGAACTTCGGGTCGGGCACGCCCAGGCCAATCGCGTGCGCGCCGCTTTCGATGAACCAGCGCTCTGTCTCGGCACGGTTCCTGGGGACGTGGCCCTCGCGCTCGGCGCGCTCGATCCACTGCTGGTTGGCGAGCATGGCCTTGACCGAGACGACCTCGGAGGGGATGTCCAGGCCGTCGAGGACTAGCTTGCCGATGGAGCACGAGGCGACACAAGAATCGGGGTTGTAGTGGCGCAGGATGGCCCGTCGCAGCGGCCGACCCATCAGCTTGAGGATCTGACTCCTGTCCTGGCTAGAACTTGGCACGTCGCTGCATCGTCTCCTGCCAGGTGCGCGAGGTACCGCCCGCGCCGCCGAGCAGCATCTCACCGAAGACCTTGCGCAGGATGCGGTGGCGGTCGTCGGCGGTCAGTTCCAGGGTCAGCTTGCGCATCGCCTCCATGACCTCTGGCTCCAGGCCCATCTCGTTGGTCGTGCCGTCGATGAGATCCGTCTGGATCGTGCGCTCGATGGCCTCGATCACGAACAGCGGCCGAAAGCGCGTCTCGAAGCTGAGCATCGGGTCTTTGATCTCGGCCAGGTCGCGGATGCCGTTCGAGGCCGTCAGGATCTTCCACATGCGCACGACGCTCTCTCCCTCGGCGCTCTCGCCGTACAGGATCAGCGTCTCGTCGCGCTTGTCTTTCGGCAGATCGGACGGCTTCTTCTTGCCGCGCATGACGGCGAGGCGATCCGGGTCCGTCTCACCCGGGCGGGCGAAGACCGACCAGCCTTCGGTGACCAGCACAGCCGTCACCGGCTCGTTCATGTAGACCATCATCCGCGCGGCGCGCGCGATCTCGGTGCCAGGCCCGACCGACAGCAGCGCGACGATGCGCTCGTCGCTGGCCGTGGTCATGTACAGCTTCTGGCACTCGGACTCGTCATTGAGGGTCGTCTCGACGGAGAAGCGAGCGATCTCCTCCATCTCGTCGGTGAGTGACTGTGGCATTTAGAAATCCAGCCTACGCGCCCGTCGAATGGGCGGCTGCGCCTCGGGGGTCTTGGGCTTCTCCGGCTCAGGCGCGGGGACCGGTCCCTTGCCACGGTTGGTTCGAGACGCGAGGTACTCGGTCAACTGTTCGACGCTCGGGGCGGGCGTCACGGCCTGCTCGATGGGATGGTCTACGGGTGGTCGCTGCGTTTCACGGGGAACCTCGCGGACAACGGCCGTACGCGGGTCTGCCGGGGCGACCTCGCGGGTGCCGCCAGGCATCACCGACTGCGAGCCAGCGATGTTGCCCAGGCGCTGGATGGCGCGCGACAGAGAGTAGCGCGGGCTGGTCCAGTCCACGATGTCGTAGCCGTGGGCGCGCTTGTCGCGCAGCATCTGGTCGAACTTCTGGTTGGCCCGGAAGCTCGAAGTCCGCTGCTGGTTGGCCTCACGGAGGGGGCCGAGTCGCGGCCCGTACAGAGCCACGAACTGGTACTGGCCGTCGTCATGACGGAGGACCACGCCCGCCCACACCTTGTCAGCGTTGGCGTCCGGCGTGTAGTTGTGCATCCCGACGATGCGCGTGATGTTGGGCACGGTGCTCCTCTCTAATCTCTGGTCCAGTCAGTCGGACTCGGTGGCGGTAACGTCGATGCGAAACCGTTTGCCGCCCAAGACAACCTCAAACGATGGTGGCTGCGGGATGGTCAGCGCAGAAATGGATGTGGGGTCTGGAAGAATGTTGTCGCCGTTGAGCAGATATGAACGCAGACCAATCGCGACATCTACGTCAGTCAGTGGGGTGGTGGGGGAGGTAGTCATTCGATAAGTTCCTTTCGTGAAAGCTCAGTACCAGTCGCGTGAGCCTGGGTAGATCCCGCTCTCCATCATCTGGACGCGGCGGTCAGCTTCCCTCTCGCGGTAGTCTTCCTCGTCCTGGCGCGTGACAACCCGTTTGCCGGAGCACTCGGGGCACGTCACGTCGTAGTCGCCGGCCATCATCGACTCGAAGCCGTCAGGGTCGTTGTCGCGGTCTTCGGCCGTCCAGACGCTGACGTACGGGTTGACGATGGAGCCATGCCCCTGGCACTTTGGGCAGACCCGATACTTCGGGCGACCCCGTTCTCGTTCTGACATGGGTGGTGGTGTCTCTCCTTCCGTGGACATTGTAACCGATTCTCGCACGTGAGCGCACATTTACGTGAGGGCGACGATGCCCTCCTCGCGTAGCTGTTCGCGCAGTGCCAGCCGCAGCGCCTCGTGGCGGCTGAGGCCGTGGCGTCTGGCGTACACGACCAGGCCGGCCATCAACGCGGGGTCGAGCCGCACGCTGACGACGCTCGGGTGCGCTCCCTGGGACGGCTGGCGAGGGCCGTCCACGATTGTCTCAGGGCGCACGATCTTGATCGGGCGTGTCATCAGATCACCGGTCCGTCTTCGCGTCGGGCAGTGCGGATACGGCCCGCTCCTGGCGTCTCAGCCCGGTCCTGGCCGTCGCGCTGTTGCTGCCGCCGCCGCTGCTTCTCGCGCTCTGGCAGCAGCGACCAGATGTTGACCGAGCGTAGCGCGGCCTGCTCCTGGGCACGGATGGCGGGGTTGTCAGCCGGGATGATGTCTTCGATGGCGAAGCGCAGCGTCTCGATCAGATCGAGCGTCTCGTCTTCACTGCAGTCGCCGGTCGCCTGGGACACCGCGAACTCCAGATCCGAGCCGACCCAACCGTGGGTGGGCGCACCGAATTCGATCAGCGAGGCCACCGGCACGTCCGGGAACCCGTAGCGCGTCAGCAGCCGACCCAGGATGTCTACCCGCTCCTCCTCCGTCTCGGGAGCCAGCAGCGCGGCCTTGATGTCGATGCGGCCCGTCCGCTTCATCGCCTCGGGTACCTGCTCAGGGTAGTTGCACGCCGCCATCAGGAAGATCCGACCCCGGTGCGACTCGTCACCGAGCCACTCCTGCAGCCGCTTCTGCATCGCCGCATCTACCGGGTGCTCGTCTTCGCCCTGTCCCGAGCCGAATGCTTTGTCGTACTCGTCAATGAACAGGAACGTTGGGGCGAACATCTCGGCACCCTCGATCAGCGTCTCCAGATTGCGCTCAGAGCTACCGACCCACTTCTCCTTCAAGACCTTGATCTCGATGGCGTTGACGCGCGTCTCTTTGGCGCACGCCACGGCAATGGCGCTCTTGCCCGTGCCTGGCGGTCCCGAGAGCAGCACGCCCATCGGTACACCCTTGGTGATGCCGCGCCGCATGCGCGAGATGACCTTGCGGTTCAGCACGTCTTTGAGACGGACGTTGCCGCCGATGCCCTCGAAGCCGAACGATGGCTCCAGACGCTTGAGCACCGAGCCGTAGCGCACGTCGAGTAGCTCTTGCCCACGCTCCAGGGCCAGCCGCCGCGTGAGTGGCTGATCGCCCGCCCGCAGCGTAATGTCTTCGATGTCCCGCCGGTTCTGGCCCGCCGTGATCGCGGCGAACTCCTCAGCGGTGAACGCCGGATCCCACCTGAGCCACGGCTTGAGGTCAATCAGGTCACGGATGAACTGCAGCCGCTCGGCCGTGTCTGGCAGCGGCACCCGAATTGGCCGCAGGCCCGACGCCTTGACGACATCCTCGTGGACCTCAGATGCCGACCGAGCCAGGAACACGATGGGGTTCTGCGCGAACTCCAGATCCGTGTCCGTCGAGGCTTCCTCGACCATCTCAAGGATCAGCCCGCGCTCCGGGGTGATCGCGTTCTTGTCAGCCGCCGGGATCATGATGTCGGCCCGCGCGATGATGACCGCCGCGCTACCCGCACCACCTGGCACGACTGGCCCCGAGTGAGGGTCGTCGGGGTCGTTGTAGCGAGCCTTTTTCAGGAAGTCCAGGGCGAGGCGCAGCATCGCACTTGGCTCCGTGGGAAGCGGGAAATCGTCTGGATGCGCCTCAGACCACAGGTCGCCTTGCGTCAGCGCTGCGCGCTCGTCAGGGTCTGATGGTAGCTCGAAGCCCATCGTGGCCTCGAACAGACGCCGCATCCTGGGATTGGGGAAGGTGATCTTGTTGCCGTGGATGGTCAAGACCACATCGCGCCGGGGGTGCTCCTGCGTCCCCATGAACTGACCCTCGATCCATTCTTGGACCGGCCAGCCCGGGAACACGAAGTCGAAGATGTTCCCCGTCACGAGGAACATGTGCGACTCGCCCCTGGCGAAACGCTGCCGCAGGGTATCGAACCACTGTGGCGCGAGCCGCTCTGCGTCCAGAGCGTTGATAACGGTTTCGATGGCGGACACTCAAACCCTCCTTTGGTTTGTACAAGAGCATTCTAACGTGTAATCGCACAAGTGCGCAACATTTAGCCAACGCGGGTGACCCAGGTCGTAGAACCATCGTTCCAGTCGAAGATCTCCACGAACGAGTACGCCTTGGAGTGGCGGCGCAGATGGCGGTAGTTGGACTGCACCCAGGTCAGGATCTCGGCCAGCGTCTCGGCCTCGAACAGCATGGCTGGCTCGGGGTCGAAGTAGCCCTTCTCGCCGTGCCGCTGGTGGTCGTGGTGCCACTGGTAGGCCGCGTACCGGCTGGTAACCGGCTCGCGGCCACAGGCGACCATCAGTCGCCCGCGTCTTTGCGGACAGCCGAGATCAGGATGCGACCGTCGCCCAGGCCCCCGACCTTCAGTTCGTAGCTCATCAGGTAGGCCACGTCCTGGGGGTTGCCCAGGCCGGAGATGGTGACCGAGCCACCCTCATCCAGCGCGATCTTGATGAGCAGCAGCGTCTTGAGCACCTGGGCGTTGTCGATCTCCACCATGCCGCGCGGCACGCGGCCGTCCGAGTCCACGTATTCGATGGGCATGGCCTAATGGTCCACCACAATCGTCGTCCGAATCAGCGGCAGGTTGGTGTCGCCCATCAGCGTGGCGCGCACCCAGGTCGGGCGCTCGCGCGGCGTGTCGCGGTACAGGATGCGGTTGTGGGCGCGCCGCCACCAGCAGTGCTTGCGCTCGAAGTCGCGCCCAGGCCCAGGGGCTTCCGAGCGCGCGGGCTTCGGCTCGGGCGCGCGCAGATGGATCACGAACGCGCCCAGGTCGTCGGGGATCGGGTGGTGGAACGGCTTGATGTTGCGCTCCACCTCGCGCCTGACGGCTCGATGCGCGCGGATGTGGGGCGTCTCGGTGTACTTGGAATTCAAGAAGCTGAGCCGCTTGAGCAGAAACTCGATCAGGCTGTGCTCCTCACCCTTGGCGATGTCCGGCCAGCGCGCACCGTAGGGCACGATGGCTCCGGTCAGCATGACCGTGCCGTCGCGCTTGTTGTCGTCGGCCAGCGGGCACCACACCTCGTAGCCGCGTGCCGTCTCCAGCACCAGCATCCAGTCGATGCGCGCCTCGGGCGCACCCATCGCCGCCTCGAAGCTCCAGAACATGGCCGGGTGGGGTGCCAGGCCGCGTGTGACGTGGTGGGCGGGCAGATCCGGCTCGTCGGCCAACTCATCCACCTTGGAGGTCCACAGGTACGGCACCGAGTCGTGCAGCCCGTGGGTGAGGTACAGGCCCATCGCCTCGGCCATCGTCGGGTCGTCCCAATGACGGGCGATGAACGGGTCGAAGCGCATCGAGCCGTACTTGCCCTCGGTGCCCGGGATGCCGAGCGAGGTGGCTGCGGCCAGCGTCATGCCGTACTTTTCGGCCAGCGCGTGCCACGCCTCGGTGTTGCGCCACAGCCCGTTGCGGGCCTGCTCGGAGTGGATGTGCTGCATGTAGCGCTCCAGCAGCGGATGCCGCTGGTAGCCCGCCGCGATCTGGCGGCGCTCCAGGGATTGATGCACGGCCTCGTCGCCCTCGGCCACCAGGCGCAGGTTGCCCTGCTCGTCCTCGACCATCATGGCGACCTCGCCAGTAGCACGGACGCGCGCGGCCAGATCCGGCGGCGCGTCGGGGTGGTCGGCGGACATGACCTCGATGCGCCCGTCGTGGTTGCGCACGCCCGCTCGCCGCTCGGCTCGCTCCACGTCGGTCGCCAGCTTCTGCAGCCGCGCGCCCTCGTTCTCGCGGTAGTCCACCCGCACCCGCGCGCCCGACCGATGGCGGAAGAACTGGTTGTGCAGGCGGATGCCCCACGGCCGTACGAGGTCGTGGAATTTCCTGGGCTTGCTGCGCAGGTAGCGGTTGACCAGGCTCATGCGGTCGTTGCTCTCGATGGACATGGCGCAGCGCTCGCACGCCGCCCACGCGCCAGCCGAGCGGTAGTCTTCGCCGTTCGGCGTGTCGAGCACGAAGTCGTCGCACGGGTATTCCCACGCCGGCTCGTCGGAGTTGCAGAAGTCGCAGCGGCCCTCGGCGGCATCCTCGATGCTGTTCGGTCGGAAGCTCGACATCAGGTCGGTGAATTCCGCCCGCCCATCCGGGTAGCGCTTGAGCAGCGCGAAGGCGTCTGCGCTGAACTGCGCCTCCTGCTCGGTGAACGCCTTGCCCTTGTAGCCCTTGCGCCGCGCGATGGCCGTGGTCGCCGCCGCGAAGTCTTTCATGTTCATCGGGCCGTTCTTCTGGCGCATCGCGGCCAGTTCCTCGGCGGCTTGCTCCAAAACGCGCGAGCGCTCGGACGACTCGTTGGCCGCATCGACGGCGGTCGTCAGCTTGCGAGCCTGCTCGTCGCTCAGATCCGAGTGGTCGTGCTCGGCGTGGTCGGCGGGAGCCGTCTGCGCGGTATCGCGAACGAACGTTCGCAGGATGCCATCGACGCTGATCTTGCCACCCTGCCTGGTTGTCTCCTGGCGGGGTCGGCCGTACATCTCCGCGATGACCTTCGAGATGGGGTCGTTGTCAGCCGGCGGGTAGGCGTAAGTGAATTCACGGTCGCCCAGGCCGGAGGCGACCATCTCGTTGAACGTCTTCTGCATGTCCCACCCGCGCCGCTTGCCGAACTGGATGGCAAGCTTGGCCTCCGGGTCGCGCGTGGTCAGCAGCATGCGGCGGTCTTTGTCGTCTTCGATCTCCAGCGTGAGCGGCTCGCCGTCGTCGGGGATCTTGCTCTGGACGCCAGCCTCGCGCTCGCGCTTCATCTCCTCGGGGATGAAGTCGGCCAGCTTGCTGACGTTCCACGTGGCTGACTCGCGGTAGCCGTCTTTGACGAAGTGGGGGTCGCTGGTGACCACCGTCACGTCGCGCTCGCCCAGGCCGGCCTCGACCAGGCGGTCGAGCGTCTCGGGGAGTAGCTCACCTTTGTGGTAGCTGTCGTCAAAGATCTTGATGATCTCCGAGTCGCCCGTCTCGATTATGGTGTCGTCACGGCGGCTGTCGTGGCCGCGATGGTCGGCGGACTTGTGCCCGCCGATCTCGGCCGAGAAGCGGTAGCGTCGGCGCTTTGCCATCAGGCCGCGACCTCGACTTCCTCCCACAGCACCACCTGACCGGTGGCGCGCGTGGCGCGCATGTCGATCACCCGCTGGTTGCCTGAGCCGGTCCACGGCCCCGCGCCGCCTGAGAGCGCCATGACGTACGGACCGTCGATCAGCACGTCGATCTGATCGAGCACATGCTGGACATCAGGCCCACGCCGGTTGAGCGCTTCGTAGGTGAAGCCCGAGTAGACCAGAATGTGGACATCAGGCTCCCTGGCGCGTAGCTGCGAGACGAGCCACGACAGCGCTTCCGGCTGCGCGAACGGCTCGCCGCCCAGGATGGTCACCCCGTCGTGCGGCTCCTCCAGCAGCGACTTGGCAACGTCCACGACCGGCACGTCCGTGCCAGCCTCGAAGTCCCACGTCTCGGGCACGTAGCACCCCTGGCAGCGAATCGGGCACCCCTGCATCCGCACGACCGAGCGTCGGCCCGGTCCCTCGATCAGCGATTGGTGCCAGACGCCAGAGATGCGCAGCACTGGCCCGGTGCCAGTGACGGACGGAAGGCTCATCCCGTTAGTCGGCCGCGCGCACGCGAGGCCCTCTGGCGCACCGAGCAGGCTCGCCAGGTCAGCACCGATCTCGGAGGCGATCTCCGAGTCAGTGCTCTCGACCAGCAGGTTCCCGGCCTCCTCGTCTAACAGAGCGAGAAGGATCTCGGGCACGGCTACTTCCTCCGCTGCGCTTGCCGCTGCGCCTGAGCGGGAGCCTTGACGACTTCCTTCTCGGTCAGTTCAGCCTTCTCGACGGTCTTCGCATCGCCGCCCAGGTCCGCGAGGTCTTTGTCGAAGTCAGACTGCAGCTTGTGCATCGACTTCGGGCCTTTGAACGACACGCTCATGCCGCCGTTCTCGTCTACTTCAAAGGTGATGGTGGGCACTGAATTCTCCTTGTGTCCTGAAAGAGGAGGGCTGGCGTCCTAGTAGGACACCAGCACCCGGGTTGCACCATTGACCGTCTGCTTGCGCACGGTCGCGTTCGCGGGGATCTTGCCGAGCGCCTTGAGGCGCGGGATGGTCTTCGTCAGCACGGTCTTGATGGCCGTGTCGCCATTGACCTTGGCGTACGCCGACTGGATGGCGTCTTCGATCTTGACGGCCTTTGGACCACCCTTGGGGTCCGCGACCATCGCCGGAATGTGACCATCGGTCAGCATCGTGTACGACCCGTCAGCGGTCTTCGCGAAGCCCACGTCCACGTAGGAGTAGGTACCGATGCGCGAGAACTCTGACTTGGGGATCACGATCTCGGCTGACTGCTTGTTGTCGTAGTTGTAGTAGCCCGACAGCCGGTGGGCCTTGTCGTACACCTGGGCCTGGAGGCCGAGGGTCGCGATGGCCGCGAGCAGCACCTCTTTGTTGCGAATGCCGCTCAATGCGTAGGACGTGTAGGTGGACAGGGGATCACCCTCCTCTCTTGGTTTCGCCGTTCCTTCTTCGGCTTGATTCAATTCTAACGGACGTTCGCACGGATGCGCAACCTTTTCCTGGCCGGTTCGCTCGAAGTGATAACGGGTTATCGGTCACCGTGCGCCTCCCACCAGCGGCGTAGCTCGTCGGTCACTTCCTCCATAGGCGACGTGTCGTTGGGGTCGTGCTCGTGCGGCCAGCCGGTCCAGGCGATGCTGCCGTCGTAGCGGTGGACGCCGTAACGCACGATAGCCTGCTGCGCCTCCTTCTCGGTGTCGAACGAGAACACGGGTAGCGCCGAGCGCGTGGCTTGCCGCTCGCGCGGACCGGCCCACTGCGCAACCGGCTTGCCGCGTGTCCAGCGCGGGTTGGGCGGATCGCCCCGTTTGCGTCGGACCCTGTAACTCAGGGTTCCGTCTGCTCATATGAGGACTTGGTAGTCCCGCGTCAGGTCGTCGGCGTTGTAGGTCACTCGGTTACCTCCCAATGGGTTAGCTCGAAGCCGTGATCGCGGACCAAGTAGGCGCGCGGGCCGATCTGGATCACGTCACCGACGCTCATCGAGCGCCGCTGCTGGCCGTCTGGACGGTCGTCGGCGTTGTACTTGGCCCACAGCCGATTGCAGACGAACACGTCTTCGGGGTTGTCATCCCACCCCTCCTCGACGGGGCCGGCCTCGTACATGCCCAACTGCCAGTAGTCGCGGCACTGCTGCGCCCACTCGTCGCCCGTGTCGAACGGGAGCCACGGCATCTTCGAGCCGTCGAGCACGATCAGGTTGTTGTCGCGACTCGGGGTCTGCCCCGACAGGCGTATCCAGTCGAGGTAGTGCGTCTTCACGATCATCCTCGTCGTCTCTGCCGTCTCGATTTGCGCTGCTGGTCGCTGCGACGGCGCTGCTGGTCCCGAGCGTACTGCGCCAACCCCGCCTCGTAGCCAGCGTCGTACTGATGCCGCTCCTGGGCCAGCGAGCGCGTCCGCAGGATCGCTCCGCACTCGGGGCAGGTATGCCGCAGGCGGCTCAGCCCGTCCGCGACCTGGCGCGCGGTCTTGCGCCGTTCCTCGGGAATCTCCTCGATGCCCTGGCACTCAAGTGCACACTCCTCGTTCAGGATGACGCCGTGATAGGCGCGATGCTTCTGCCACTCGTCGTGGGCGATCTGGTCGGCGTACGTCGAAGCTCGGGGCAGGCCGCGCGTCCCATCGCGGCGTCCCCGCTCGTAGGGGTTGGGGGCCGGCATCGCTCAGTAGCAGGTATCGCAGGCGCAATGAGCGTGGCGTCCGCCACTGGCTGGCGACCCTGAGCGGCAGTTCGGGGAGCCGTTGTGGGATGGCCCAGGTCCGCCGCGCTTGCATAGCTCGCAGTCGGGGTTGTCGGCATATGCCTTGGCGCGCTCGCGCGGCGTGCCGGGCACCAGCGGTTGAGCCGCTTGGGTCGGCTGAGACATCTGTTCGGTCAGATGCCTGGCGCGCGACGGCCGGTTGACCGGGAAGCCGTTGTCTGTGCGCGGACGTGGCGCGGGCGGCGGGGGAGGTGGCGCTGCGGGGCGCTGCATCTCGCGCTCACGCTGCATCTGCATCTGGCGCTCGATGTGGCGCTCGACCTCGCGCAACGGCTCGTCGGGGGTGACATACGGGCTGATTGACCGGCGCATGGGTGGGCGCGGTCCCTGCTGGACGCAATCGAGGTGCGAGGTGCGGCCTTTGGGTCGGCCAGCTTCGGGGTCGGCGGGCAGGAAGCTCACCGTATCCCCGGCGTTGATCGGGTTGCGGCAGTCCCAACAGCGACTGTCGTATCGGGCGACTATCACGCGAGGTGTGGTGGACACTGGTTCTCCTTGCATGCTCAGTGTACCCGATCAGCGCACGTCTTCGCTAGAATTCGCACGCCGACCGGGTGGGTATCAGAAGGGCGAGTCGTCCGGCTCGGTGGCCTCGACCTCGCGCTCCAGGGCTTCTATCGGGATGGGCAGGACTTTCGGCCTGCGCGCCTCGTGCAGGATCTCCTCGATGCGGTTGAGCAACTGCCGCTCCTCGCTGACGGTGCCGAGCACGCGCCGCAACTCGCTGACGGTGTTGCCGACGAACTCCAAGTCCTCGCCGTCGAGCCGTTCCAGGGCGAAGTCTTCGAGAGCCTGCAGCAGGTTATCGACCTCGGGCTTCTCGATCAGCGTCTCGATGGTGAAGTCTTCACCCTCGCGCTCCAGGCGCTGCAAGTCGTCCAGGCGGACGCGGTACGCGCCGCCGATGCGCACGCCAGGGATGCGGCCCTGGCGAATCCATCTCCTGGCCGTGTCTTCATTCACGTCGTACCGCTCCGCGATCTGCTCGGTGTTCAGATACACGGGCGGCAGCGTCTTGGTGTTGTGGGCTAGTGCTGCGGTTTGGGTCATTTACTCCTCCATGACCGCCACGACGGTGCCGCGTCCGGCGTACTTGTCCTTGGCCGCGTCGAGCGCTGACTGGATGTCTGAGGCCAGAACGCGGTCCTGCACCTCGGTCATGCGCACCTTGACGGTGAAGAACTTGCTGCCGGGTGGCAGTGGCGTGGCGGCTGTCTCGGTGGTGTTGTTGGTGGTGGGGCTGGTGCTGTCGGTAATCACGAACTGAACGGGGGCCTCCGTGGGGGCATTGGGCGACTTGGCAGGCGTTGCCACGGCGATCTCGCTTTCGGTGGTTTCGATGGTGACGGGCGGCTCGACCGGAGCCGGGGTCGGGGCCAATTCGATCATTGGCGTCTTGATCCAGGGTTGCTTGGGGTTGCGTACTTCGATGGAGAACCGAATGCCTGCCGCCACCGCTGCCTCGGAGGTGCATACCTCCTCGACTCGCGCCTTGGGCATGTGCGTCCACTGCGATACGTGATACGCAGGGATCGGCCCCGGGTTGCGCTGCAAGTGCTGCACGACCCGCTGAATCCAGTACTCCTCGGGCACCCGCTCAGACACGACGTTCCAGACCGTTCCTGGCACGGTGTTGTACGTCGCGGCGATGTCATTGACGGGTTCGCCCGTTCGCCATAGCTCGACTATTTCCTCCTGTTCGTTGTCGGGGATCTCAGGGGCTTTCATCCGACGCGGGGCGGGGATGATGCGCGCCTGTTGTTCTTCGCGCGGCATCTCACCCTCTTGGGGTGAGGTGTCTTCTGAGGTGAGCGTGCCGGGCACACCCCAAGCGTCGAGGTCAGCCTGCGTCTCGGCACGTTCGTCCGAGATGACGGCCACTCCATTGGCTACTTCTTCAGGCACTTCTTCGACTTCGGCTTCGACTTCTTCCGCTCGCTGACGTTCGACCTCGGCCATCACCCGCCGGGCTGCCTCCCAATCGCGTTTGGTGTACGGCTCGTAGTCGCGCAAAAAGCTCTGGCGGTCCGAGCGATGTGTTCCGCTGGCCTTGCCCTGCGACATGCCAGGCTTCTCCTGTACGTAGAACACGGCGATGGGTGTCGTCTTCTTGACCTTGCATATCTGCCCCGGGTGTGGCGCGGTGATCTTGATCCAGCGTGTCCCGCCGGGAATGTTGACAACCGGCGCGTGGGATAAATCTTCGTCGGCCACTGGTCTGCTCTCCTTTCCAACGTGTGTTGGCTAGTTATAGCACGGCCTCGCACGGATACGCAAAATTGGCCTCACACGCACCAGTGAGCAAACGTTGAGAAACGCACGCGCTCGGCGTTGCCTGTGTTAGGCTCGGATGGCGTGACGACCGAGGCAACAGTCGCCCCGAGCGCCAGGCCCGTATACCTCACCACGGAGGACATTGCGGTGCGCTACGGGGTCAACGAAGACACAGCTAGAAGGTGGATTCGCCAGAAGCGCTTACCCGCGATCAGGATCGGAGGGGCGTACCGCGTACGTCTGGATGACCTGTTGCGCCTGGAGCGCACCATCGCTGCCGAGCAGAGCAGCGGCGCACCCGCCGATACCGACAACGAGCCGTTCTAACGGTCAGGGCCGCTGGCACCGTCACTTCAACGTGCAGTGCCGGCTCTGTACTCGGATGATCTGGCCGCGCGTGACATGTGTGACCAAGACACCCGCGCGCAAGTGCCCCATCCCCGACATCGCCATCTGTCCGGAGTGTCGTAAAGTCTCGGCCGTGTGAGCTTGAGCCGTGTCCGCGAGCACTTACTGGCCGAGGCGTTCGCCTTCACGCTGGTGGGTGGAGTCGCGGGCGCGATCATCGGCCTTGCCAGTGCACTGCCGCCACTGGGCACCAGCGGCACGATTGAGACAGTCGCGACTGTCGAGGCCGTGCTGCCGACCGAGGAGTCGCCGCCGACGCTGGCTCCCGTTGTCGTGCTGACACCAGGCCCTGGACAGACCACGCCAGCCGTTGTCATTGTGGTCGTGCCGCCGAGTGTTATCCCCACGGACACACCCGTTGACATACCAACTGACGTGCCCACTCAGCCACCCGCCGCAGCACCCGCGCCGACCGAGACGCCTGAGCCAACCCAGGCCCAGGTCGCGGATGTGCCCACGCCGCCACTGGTGGTTCTCCAGGCGAGCGCCAGCCGGCCCGTGCCGATCCGCGCACCGACCGTGCGGCCTCTGACGCCGCGACCGGTAGTCCGCGCCGCGCCCGTGGTTCCCAGTGTTCCCAGTTCTCAAGCTGAGCCAGTTGTGAGCGAGCCGGAACCGGAACTGGGCACGGAGCCTGACATGTCGCCGGTGTCCATCCCCACGCCCCAGGCCACGCCCGTCCCATCACAGACGCCGACGCTTCAGCCGACGCCGACTGCTGTGCCGACGAGCGCCCCAACGAGCGTTGCCCAGGTGGTGGTGACACCTCTGCCAACAGTAACCGCGACGAGCACGCCGAAACCTGCACCGAGCGCGACATCGACGCCGGTCACGCCCAGTCCGTCCCCGACGCGCAAGAAGGCGACGGGCGGCGGCAGTGCGCCCGCGCCGAGCGCCACGCCGACGCTTGCACCGCCGACCAGCGCACCGGCGACCAGCACCAGCCTGCCGACGCCCGCGCCGAGCATTGTGCCAACGCAGACGCCGCGTCCGCTGACATCTACGCCCACGCTCCTGCCAGCTACCTCCACCTCGACGGCTGGTCCGACTCGTACGCCGACCCCATGTGGCAACAACGGCATCAACTGCCGCACGCCCACACCCACGGCCACGCCTTGAGTCATGAACGATCCCATCGTCCTGATCGCGGCCATCATCGGCGCGCTCGCCGGTGCTGTCAGCTTCCTGTTCCGTCAGCTAGTGCTGACCAAGAACCACCGCATCAACGACCTGACTGACGAGCGCGACTACTGGCGCAAGATCGTGCTGGCGTTCTCGAAGCTGCCGGATGGCACCACCGTGCCCGACTACGACGCCTGGTTCCAGCAGCAGCACCGCGTCACACCCACCGGTCGCGAGCCATACCTCATCGACCGTCCACCGGAGGTGTGATGCGGTCGCCACCTCCGCGTCGTCGCGCTACCCTGCGCGACATGGCAACCACGACTCCGCGCACCTACTCAACGTGGTGGATTATCAAGCTCATCTTGCTGATCCTGGCGCTCATCTGTTTCGGGGCGGCGGGCTTCTTCGGCGTCACCAGTGCTGGCCCCGTCATGCTGGTCCCGGCTGGTCTGTTCTTTGGCTTCGGCTCGATGCTGCCCATCTAGCGATAACCGGTGATCGCTTGAGGCCGTAGGCTCGCTCGAAGGCGGCTGCGCGGTCTTGCCAGCTTGTTTGGCTCGAATCGCCTCCAGGCCCTTGCGTCCGTTGCGCTTCGCCCGGCACACGCGGCACTGGATGTGGCCCTTCGAGAGAATCCGATGTGTCCTGCATCTCGGACACAGAGGGTAGTGGTTCAGTGGTCCGCACACGCGGTGTGGATCTCACCGAACTTGGCGGCGGCGACCAGCCACACGTCGATGCTGACCGGTAGCTGGATCTTGAGCTTCTGGCCGCAGATCGTGCAGTGCACGCTCATGTCTCGATCATGCACCACGATGTGGTCGCGGCCAACGTGGAGTGTCTCAGGCATCTTCCTCAGAGTTCGGCGTCTCGCCGTCCTGGGTCGGCACGAACTGCCAGGTGTGGCCGTTGGGACACGTGCCGCGCCACATCGCACCGGTGCCCGACGTGTCAAACTCGCTGTCCAGATACAGCACGTTTTCGACGGGGCACACCAGCAGCTTGGCGTCCACGCGCTTGCCGACGATCTCGACCCAGGTCACTTCGCGTTCGATGGTCATAGCTGTCGATCTCCCGTGCGTATTCGCGGAACTACCGGCCAGTCCACGTCGTCGCGCTCGGGGAAGCCGACCTCGGGCGTCTCGGGTTCGGGCGGCGGCGGGATCTCCAGGGTCAGCGCGTACTCGTCGTACACGCGGCCCCATCCCTGGGGCACCGCGACGTTGATCGGGAAGGCGACCTCATCCCAATCCAGCGTCGGGCGGCGCTTGGTCAGGCGACACTCGCCGCGCCCGTTGACGATCAGATAGACCCGAACGCTCAGCTTGCTGGCTCCAGGGTGATGACGCCCACAGCAGGCGCGCCGGGCTGGATGTCGTACAGTCCGCTCTGCGCACGAACGTCCGCGCCGTCCGCTCCTGGCGTGGTCGCCACCACCCGGAACACACCGCTGCCCTGCAGGAAGTGGACCGTGGCCGTCTCGTCATCCGAGTCGGAATCCGAGTTGGGGTTGACGCTGACGGCGGTCGAGGCCGCGCCGGTGTCGTCCTCGGCAGTCCAGTTGGTCTGCGTTTTGTCGTGCGGGATCGAGGTGTCCAGACGGTCGTACCAGTCCACCTTGGCCGGGCAGTCGTCAGAAGGGATCGGGGTCGGGGTGGTGACGGTGGTCATGCTTTCGACTCCATTGATGAAGATGCGCCCGTAGCGAGGGAGCGCGTTCCAGTGCTCAAGTTCACGGGCAATCCCCTTGAGCGCCACGTAGATATCGGCAGCATAGTCAAGCAGGCGCGCAACCGTCTGGTCCTGCTCACTCGGCATGGCTTTCCATCAGGTTCACGATCTCGCGCGCGCGCCGCCTGAAGTGCTGCAGGATGAAATCGCTGTCGCCGTTCATGGTGTCCAGAAACAGCGCGAAGTCGCGAACAGCGGTGTGCACGAGGTCGGCCTGCTGGTCGTCCAGGGTCACACCGTTGATGCTGATGTCGATCTTGAGCTTCGGCTGCAGCGGCATCTGTCAGTTCATCGAGATCGGGCCGAGGAAGATCTGGATCTCCTTCGACTCGCCCTCGCCCACGGTGCGCACCTTCAGCGGTGTGCGCTCCTGCAGCGCCTGCTCCTGCAGCTTGATGGTCATCGCCGCCAGAGAGATGACCTTGGTGGCCTTGGCGTGCTCGCGGTTGCGGCCCCAGGCGTAGAACGTGTACAGGCAGATCACCAGCCAGAAGCCGAACAGCAGGACGCCGAGCGAGCCGTCGTCAGCCAGCCAGTGCTTGGCGTTGAACACCAGCCACCCTACATTCCAGACCGGCAGGAACACGCCCATGCCTGGCCCCCACATCCAGCCGAGCGCGCGCTTTATCTTCCGAACCATTCCCAGTGTCCTCCTGGGGGTAACGGCTTGTCATTCCAAGGGTTCTCGGGTGGTGGATTCCACTCCCCCGAGCGCGCCACGGCCTTCCCGATGTCTCGCGCGTACTTTGCCAGTGTGCGCACGATCTCGTCGTCATGGGGCGTGTCAGCGGGAAACATCATACGGGTTCGCACATTGCCAGGGCGATGTGGATCGAGCACCAGCCAGATGGCGCAGCCGGCGGCGCGCAGATCTCTAACGAAGGCATCCGCCAGGGCTGGCGGCAGGCCCGTGTCCTCCACGAGCCAGTCGTCGGGCGGCTTCAGGATCTTGTCGCGCTCGCGCCTGCTGCGCTTGCTCACGCCAGAACTCTGTCATGAACGCCCGCTGCGCGGCATCTACCTGCTCCCATGTCGGGCGGCTCGGGTCGTCCTCGTCCAGGCCAACGTGGTCGATCAGCAACCGGCGAAATCGCTCAGAAGCCTCGCTCACGCGCTCTCAGAAGGCTAGACCGCTGCCGTCGCCCTCGGTCGTGTCTTCGGTCGTCTCCGCAGGCGGTGGGCTGGCGGGCCTGCTAGGGGCCTCTGCGGGCCGATCCTCGTAGTTGCGCTCGAAGATCTCGCCGTAGCGACGGGCGTTCATGGTCTGGCGTGCCGCCCCGAGCGCGGCCAGTAGCTCTGCGGCCTGCTCGTCGGTGGCCGTCTGCAGGAACGCCGAGAGACTGCCGGTGCGACCGGTGTGGTGCAGGATGAACGCCGCGCGACCGGCGTCGGTCGCCAGGTCGTGCACGCGGCCCTCGTTCTCCCAGGTCACACCGCGCGCCATCGCGTGCCAGCTTCTGGTCCAGTGGGCTTGATCGGCGCGACCGCCAGCTTCGAGGATCAGCATCTGCTCCTCGGTCGGCTCCTCCACCTCGACCTCGACCGGGCCGTCGTTCGCCAACTCCTCGTACGTCGGCATGTCCGGCGCGGGCAGCATCAACTGAGCGCCCTCGCGCAGCGCCTGGGTCGCGATCTCGCGAAAGGTGCGCGATCCGAGTCGGACGCCTTCGGGCGGGGTCGTCACGATGGACCAGACTGGGATCTGACGCATGGTGCCGTCCGGCCCGCTGACGTTGGGGCGGTGCACGATCTTCAACTGGAAGGGCAGGCCCGCGATCTTGCCGTGGGTGAACTGAGACGTGAAGGCAAGCTGGCCTAAGATGTTGCGGACCGAGTGGCGGCTGGTCGTTCTTATTGCATACACGCCCAGGCCATCAGGGAAGATCACTTCGCTGCCGCCCTCGGTCCACTCGGCCAGCACGAAGAAGATGCGCGTGTCGGCCTTGCACGTGCGCACCAGGCGCTCGTACTCGGAGCTACCGGCGGGGAAGACTCGGTGCAGCGGCTGGCCGTGGTTGGCCTCCATCGTCTGCGGCCTGTTGTCGATGTAGGTAATCTGAGTCCCATCGCCATAGGCTTCCAGGCGCGTGCTGCTGTAGCGACTGAAGATGGTGTTGATGAACGCCTGCGGCGAATCGAGCGGAAAGGCAATCGTCAGGTGTCCCCAGGCGTTTTCCTCAAGGATGCGCCGCAGCCCGGGAGCCTGGTTGAGCGGGTCATGCAGATGGATCTGCTGCTCGTCGCCAGGGCGTGTAGCTCGCGGCAGGCCGACGTGACCGTCGCGGCCCTGGGCGCGATAGCCGGCTGAAATCAACGCCAGTGGCGTGACGCGCGGTGTCTCCGACGAATAGCCGCCGGCGTACGGGTCCAGGCGTCTGAATTCAGGAGTCGCTTGCTGGATGCTGGTGGTGGTCACCATCGTTCTCCTACGACCAGAAAGAGCAGGCCCGCGAAGACCAGCATGGCGACGATCATCGCCACGTGGGTCCACGGATTTTCGAGCCAGCAGTAGTGCGGCTTGTCGGGGTAGAAGCCGCCGAGCAGCGGCATCTGCGGTTGCGGGTGGTGGTGTGGCTTGCGCTTCACCGTGTCAAAAGTGTGGTCGAACCGAAGGTACGCAGTCGGCGGTTTGCCTCGGCTCGCGCGCTGTGATGGCCGATGTGGAAGTGCTCGCCGTGATTGCCAATCAGACATGGGTACACGTCCAGCAGCACGCCGTGGCGTCCGTACGCGCCATTCGCGGCGTCCCGCGCTTCGTCTTCGGTCCAGTAGAGCTTCTTCTTGAAGCACGCTTCATACGCGCTCTGGTTGGCGTTCATTGACATCCTTTCGTGGCAGGGGCAGGGTGACGCCGCCTGTCGGCCGGTTGGCACGCCAGGCACTAAACGTTCTGAGGAACTCGGTGTCGTAGTCGCGCGAGGTGTCGCACCAGCGCGGGTCAGTCCGACACTGCGGACACTTCTGCTGGTGCTTCTCCTTGGCGATCAGCGTCTCCAGCGCGCCATTGGCGAGCATGCACACGCGGTCGTGATTGGGCGGTAGTTGGGTGGTGGGCACTCGGATCTCCTTTGCTCAGTGCCAGTAGTGCTGGAGCAGGATGACGGCGACCAGCATGAGCGCCAGCAGGCCCATGCCGATCAGGTACCAGACGGTCAGGGTGCTCACACGCTCACGGAGTAAGCCGACCTCCTGTGTGCTTGCCATGTTCACCAGGCGCGCCTCGTTCTGCGTCGTGCGCTTGTCGAGTAGCTCGATGGCCGTGGGTGGCTTCGGCACCAGCGCGCGCAGCCGCTCGATCTCCTTCTCGGAGCCAGCGATGGCGGCAACGGCTGTCTCGTGCTCGGCGGTCATCTGCGCTCGCAGGCGCACGATCTCGTCCTCGATGATGGCGTAGAACGGCTCGCCCGGCGGCCACTCCAGCCCCAGGCGCTCGACCATCCTGGCCTGGATCTCGTGCTCGACGGCCAGCCCGCCCGTGCCTGCTTCGTAGCCCTCGCGGTGGCCGGTTTCGTACTCGCTCTCGATTGGCTCATCGCCCCCAGGGACAGCCGCAGGTATCGGAGTGGTGGGTGAGGATGTGGACGGCAATCGCCCACCAGCGCCGGAGTCGCTCACCCACCGGTCCCTCGGTACCCCGGTCCTCGGTCGCCACCGGCCAGCCCAGGCCCGTCGCCTGACTCGCACGCGCAGCGCGAAGTGGGTGCGCCGCAGTCTTCGCACGGTACGTTGACCGTGGTCATGCACCAGTCCCTGCGGTGCTCGGGGTGGCCGCAGTCGGCGCATGTCATACGTGTGACATGCTCGGTCACCACGGATCTGCCTCCGTGCCGCTGCCGTTGCTGCTGAGGGCAGGAAGCTCGGCGGGTTCAACGAAGCTGTCCCACTCGTCCTGCTCGTTGGGCCGTTCGTTCAACCAGATCAGGAAGTCGCTGAGCGCCGCCAGGTGCGGGCTGAGCGAGCCGGACATGCGGGCACTCCACTGCGCGCCGCGACGGAAGCCCATCTCGAAGATCTCGCGCTGGCTGTAGTCGGTCAGGTTGCGCCCGTGGATCGAAGACCACCATGCGTGCTCGATGGCCGCGTGTGGATCGCGCGTGACTTCGCGCTCGGTCACTCTCGAAGCGTACGCCAGCATCATTCCCAGTCCACCCGTACCGGCGCGCCCGAGGACGCACGGAAGCGCGCATCCCGCTCGTTGGCCCACATCACCAGCGCGACCCAGGCCAGGATGACGCCTGTCACGAACGCCAGCACCAGGCTCACTCGCCGTTTCATGATTTCGTAGTTTATAACAAACGATCACACGAGCAGAACAGATTTGCGAGGCGTACCGTGACCGACATGACCAGCCCCATACACCAGCCCGTTCGCATACGTCGCGTCAAAGGCCCGCAACCCGGCGACCATCTCTTTTGTGAGATCTGCGGGGTGAGATGGCCGTGTCTGCTCGCCTCGGAAGCCGCACAGAAACGCGCACGGGAAAGTGCCCAAAATGTGCCACGCCGGGACGTACCAACGACCCAGGGGCGGGGCTACTATGGCGGGACCGCCCCGGTCTAGACCTCAACCTCAGCCCCTTAAATTGCAAGCGCCCGAGGCGGCAACCAGGGGCGCTTGCGGAAAGTGAAGAACACCTCCCATGTGTGCGTGCAGAGATGCTTCGCGCGTAATGCTATATGCACGTTCCAGACCTGACAACTGGTTCTGTGTAAATTTCTCGCATACGTTCAGTTATCTGCCGGCAACGACATGACGCTGACCGACTCGCGTACTGCCGCCGAGCAAATCCTGGCGGCGATGGAGTGCAGCCAGTCGCGATGTCGATGTCAGATCTCTACCCGTCGCGGCCACGGCAACACCCACTGCCCGGTCCATCAGGACAATAGCCCGAGCTTCGGCGTCGTCGTCCGCAACGGCTCGCTGCTGACGCACTGCTACTCGGGCTGCTCGCAGACCTCGGTCGTGGAGGCGCTCAAGGCGCGCGGGGTGTGGCCCGAGCGCGAGGCGACCTACGTCGCGGACAAAGAGATCCTGGCCGAGTACGACTACAAGGACGCGGACGGCCACGTGCTGTACCAGGCGGTGCGCTACTGGCCCAAAGAGTTCAAGCAACGCAGGCCCGCCGGTCAGCCCGGGCGCTGGACGTGGAACCTCGAAGGCGTGCAGCGCGTGCTGTACCGCCTGCCGGATCTGCTGCACGCCGAACCCAATCGGGTGCGCTGGATTCTCGAAGGCGAGAAGGACGTGGACCGCGCCTGGGCGTCCGGCCTGGTGGCGACATGCAACGTCGGAGGTGCTGGCAAATGGCGCGACGACTACGCCGATACATTCCGTGGCAAAAAAGTGGTCATCGTTGTGGACAACGACGACCCGGGTCGCAACCACGCCCGCGACATCGCGCGCTCCCTGACCGGAGTCGCCGCTGAGATCTTCTGGCTCGAACTGCCTGGGCTGGACGACCACGGTGACCTGAGCGACTGGTTTGACGACGGCGGCACGCTCGCCCAACTGCAGGACTTGCTCAAGCAAGCCAGCCATCCCGACGTGCAGCCGAAGCGCGGCCCCGAGATGCAAGTCACCTCCGACGAGATCCTGTACTCGTGGCCCGAGGAGCAGATCAGGTGCACCTTCTCGCGGCTGCGCGAGACGGACAGCAGCATGTTGCGCGGGTACATCGAGGTCGTCTCGCAGCGCCCCGACGCTGGCGACAATGGTCTGGTCACCTGGCAGCACATCAACCTGACCAATCAAACGGACAAGGACCGCATCGCGAAGCGTCTGGTCAAGGCCGCGCCGCGCGACGAAGACCTGTGGGTCCACGACGTGGAGATCGCCTTCCGCGAGGTGGCGCGCGCGTTCATGACCGTTCCGCCGCCGCAAGACCTGGCGGACGTAGCTGAAAGCACCGCGCAGTCAGGCTACCTGTTCCGGCCCATCGCGCCCCACGGCCAGGTGTGTGAGTTCCTGGCCGACCAGGGCACGACAAAGAGCTACCTGATCCTGTACTTGCTGATGTGCACCGCGCTCGGCCGCGAGTCGATCTTCGGTATGCCAACCGTGGTCGGACCGGCGATCTTCTTCGATTGGGAAACCGACATCGAGACGGTGCGCCGACGCCTGGGCTGGATCTCACGCGGCATGGGCCTACTCGAACCGCCGCGCGGCCTGCACTACGTCAACATGTCAGATCGCGGCAAGCTCATGGACCGCGCCCGCGACATGCGGCACCAGATCGCCACGACCGGCGCGGTTGCCATCGGCATCGACAGCCTGACGTTCGCTACCGGCGGCGACCTGGCCGGTTCAGACATCAGCGCACCCACGATGAGCGCTATCGGTGGCCTCGGACCCGGGGTCACCAAACTGGTTAGCACCCACCCACCCAAAGCCTCGCGCAAAGGAGACGCTACCGATGTATCGGCTGTAGGCAGCGGCCTGTTTGAGTTCCGCGCTCGCGGTATCTGGCACTTGCAGCGGCCCCGAGAGTTCTCCCCCTCGTTCATTGTCAGCATGACGCAGCACAAGAACAGCGACGACGAACGCTTCGGGCCGCTCTATTACCGTGTCAGCTTTGACCGCAACCGTCAGGCCGTGTCGTTCTCGAATGCAACTGCTGATGACGAACCTGAACTGTCCAACCGAGTCGAGAGCGCACGTTCAAAGATCCTGCGGTACCTGCAGCGCATCCCCGCGCACCAGGCCAACATCTCAAGCATCGCACGCGAGATCGAGGAGCGACCCGACACAGTACGTAGAACCTGCAACCGAATGGAAGACGTGCTCCAGCGACTCGGCAGCGATAGCGCCACTGCAGTTTGGGCTTTACGCCAGAACACCAACGGTACCAACGGCCACGTCCGTGTTGATGTCCGGGACACTGAGATACTTGTCCCGGGACAGTCCCGGAGCACCGACGATCCGCAGATTGGTGGCGAAAATGGCGACCAGACTGACGATGGGCAGGACTTGCCCTGGTGAACTCAAACAAACTCGACCGGGACATGTCCCGGGACAACCCTGAGATTCGGGTAGACACCGGGACAACCAGGCCCCCCTTAAGGGGGTGGGGCCGTGTCCCGGCCAGGTGTCTCGGTTCGACTAGTGTCGAGGGTGGCGATGGCGAAAGCTAAACGCCGAACGCCGTCGAGCGGCCGAATGCTCAGGACGGTCGGCAAGGTGTGGGACTGTGCGAGGTGCATGGACCAGATGCTTGGCGATCTGCCGCCGGGCGAACGGTGTTGGGAGCACAACCCGACACCCGAGGAGCGCGAGGCGCATCCCGAGCGCTATTCGAGATCGAAATTCGCAGGATCAGCGACTTTGAAGGAGGACAAGGCTCCGTCATGACGATTCTCGACAGTCTCGAAGCCGAGGTGGAGGTGCTCGACCTGGCGCAGGGCCTGGACACCACCGACCTCGAAGGCAAAGACGACGACACGCTCATCAGTGAGGCCCGCTGGCACGTCGAGCAGGCGCGCTTCCATCACGGCCAGTCGCTGCTGCACGGCCAGGAGGCCGGTCGGCGGCTGCTGGTGCTGCACGCCAGGACCGCACGTCGAGGTCGCTCTGGCGAGTTCTCCAACGCGCTGGTCGAGGAAGTCGGCATCTCGCGCAGCCACGCCTACAACCTGATGGAGCTTGCGCGGCCAGAAAACGTCCAGCGCGTTGGACAATTAGCCGAAGACCCGGACGCCTCGATCCGCCAGGCACTGGAGATGCTGCACGCCGAGCGCCGTGAGGAGCGCCGCGAAGCTGCACGCGCCGAGCGACAGGCGCGCATGCAGTTCCCGGCACCGGTGGATCTGCCCGCCAACTTCAACATCGACGTGGCTGAGATGCCAGCGCTGCCCATCCCGGACGGGTTGGCCGACTTGATCGTCACGTCGCCGCCGTACGGCCTGGGCATGGCGTACCACGAGTCTGATGACTCTGAGGGCTACGAGACGTATCTGACGCACGCGCTCGAATGGTCCGATGAGCTATTCCGGGTGGCCGGGCCGCAGGGTCGTCTGTGCCTGAACGTGCCACTGGACATCTCACACGACGGCGGCTACTTCGCGCCGAAGCCGATCTACGCCGACTGGGTGGGCGCACTCAAGGAGGCCGGCTGGCGCTACCGCACGACGATTGTGTGGAACGAGGACAACATCACGCGGACGACGGCGCGTGGCAGCGTGGACAGCCCCAACTCGCCGCACGCCATCGCCCGGGTGGAGATGATCGCCGTGATGTACAAGGGCATGTGGAATCTGGAGCGCCAGGGCCAGTCGGCGGACATCACCCACGACGAGTGGCTCGACTGGACCAACGGCTTGTGGACGTTCCCGGGTGCCAGCCCGATCTCGCCGGATCACTGCCCGGCCCCGTTCCCCGAGGAGTTGCCGAGGCGCTGCATTCGGCTGTTCAGCTTCCCGAATGACGTGATCTTGGACCCGTTCGTGGGCAGTGGCACCACCGGCGTGGTGGCGTACGAGACGGGCAGGCAGTTCTACGGCTTCGACCGCTCCGCGCTGTACATTGAGCAGGCCCGTGAGCGAGTATCAAGCGCCATCGCTCGTCTGCGCACGAACGGGCACATGGCGCAACCACGACAGCCCGCCTCTGAGTTTCAGGGAGCAGCAGCAGGTTTTTGAGTGGCAGATCTATCTCCACGCGGTAAAGACTTGCGAGCAGTGCGGCTGTCTGCTGCCGGTGGAGGTCTTCGAGGGGTGGGGGTGCCAGCCCTGCAACGAGTGCGACGAGCAGAACCAGCGGGCGAAGCGGTCGGGCTGGCCTCCAAAGGAAGTCCTCGCGCTACGGCGTTGAAGCGATAACGGGTTATCACTTGAGCATCACCCTGCTGGAAGGCGACTGTCGGGTGACGCTGGCGAGTGTCGAGTCTGGTAGCGTGCAGTGCGCGATTACCTCGCCGCCCTACTACTCGCTGCGAGACTACGGCCTGTCGGATCTGGAGTGGGCTGACGGCTGGCGTGGCGCGCTCGGTCTGGAGCCGTCGCCAGATCAGTACGTCAACCACGTGGTCGAGTGCCTCGGTCACCTCGAACGGGTGCTGCGCGAGGACGGTGTGCTGTGGCTGAACCTGGGCGACAGCTACGCCGACAAAGACTTGCGGCTGCTGCCGTTTCGCGTGGTGACGGCACTCCAGGCGCGTGGCTGGTACGTGCGCAGCGTGATCCCGTGGTTGAAGCGCAACGCGAAGCCCGAGAACGTCAGGGATCGGCCGACGACATCGAGCGAGCACGTGTTTCTGCTGGCGCGCTCGGAGCAGTACTACTGGAACCTCGATGCGGTGCGGGTGCCCAACAGCCGTGAGTACGCTCGCGCTGGTGGGCGGTGGGCGCTGGCGGGTGCGGACGAACTGACCGGCCTCAGACGCAACGGCACCTCGCAGAATGGTCTGGCGGCACATGCCAGCAACCCCGCTGGTCGCAATCGTCGCAACACGGACTGGTTCTTCGAGTCCTGGCAGGGGCTGATGCTGGACGAAGAAGGCGAGCCGCTGGCGCTGGTGGTCAACGGTGCGCAGTTCAGCGGGCCGCACTACGCGACGTTTCCGCCCAGGCTGATCGAGCCGATGGTGCTCGCCAGCACACGCGCCGGTGATCTGGTGCTCGATCCGTTCGCCGGCTCAGGGACAGTCGGCCTGGTGGCCGACCGCCTCGGGCGTAACGCCCTGTTGTGTGAGCTAAAACCTGACTACGCAAACATCGCCGGTGAACGGATCACCGGCGATGCCCCGCTGTTCGTACAGCTAGAAGCGTTCTAGCTGCGGCGTCGGCTGGTGCCGAGGACACCCCCGATGTGCGAGCCGATCAGGTGGTCTTCGGCGTACAGACCGAGTAGCGAGAAGGTGAGCCACTTGGCGTCGGTCAGATCGAGCGTGCTGGCCTCGGGACCGAGGCGTTCCCTGACTGCCAGGAAGTGGGCGATCCTTGCACAGATTTCCTGACCGTACACGTAGCGGACGGCAGTGGTGACGCGCGCCTGGGCCGAGGGATTGTCCGGGTAGCGCTGCTGCCAGTACGCGATCACGTCGGTGATGACGAAGTGGTCGGCGTTCAACTTGACGCGGTTCTGGACGTGCACGTACTCGGCCAGGATGCCCTCACCGAAGCCACCGTCGCGCGCGTTCATCCAGACCGGCTTGGGTGGCAGTGGCGGGGTTTCGGCGTCCTGGGCAACCGCTGGTCGGCCCCTGCTGGCACGCAGGCCGATGGCGAGCGTGCGCACCACGCGGCGCGGACCGTGATGTGTCGTGCGCGTTGTGGTCGTTGTGGTGCTCGTGGTGTCGGTCGTGGTGGTGCGGTCATGCTGACGCGGTAGCACCTGGCCGGGTTCGGTTGGCTCGCACGTGCCGTTGGCCGTTGCGGTGTTGTTGGTGACGCGCTGCTTGAGTCTGGACCAGATCATCGACCAGCGCTCACCGAACTTGTCCTGCAGCTTGTGCTGCAGATCCTTGTCCTCTGGCTCCACGCGGCGAGCGGCGTCGAGCGCCGCTCTGATCTCCTCCGGCAGTCGGCTCCAGAAGGCTTGTCCCCAATCCGCCCAGGGCAGGCTGGAGCCGGCCTTGTACGGTCCGCCCCGGGTGACCAGGCGGTTGCGCGACTGCTCGGGGAACACGCCGAAGGTACGCGGGTCGTCTTCGTCGTGGGCGACGGGCGGCTCAACAATCAGCCACAGTCGCTCGCGGACAGCCCCCTCCATGATGCCGAAGGAGTTCCAGATCGCTGGTTGCTTGCTCAGGTCGTAGAGTTCGTTGCGGAACAGGGCCGCGACGTAGCCGTTCTGCGAGCCGTAGTCGTGGATAAACGGCCGGTCGCCCTCCCACAGGAACCAGTGCGCGCGCGTGGTATCAGGCAGCACGACCGTGCCGTGTGGTCCGGCGTGGCCCTGGCGCTGGCCGGGTGAAAAGAGTTCCACCCCGTCGATGAAGTGGCGTGCACCGTTGATGGTGCGCGAGTTGGGCTTCGCGCCTTCGTCGTAGCCCGCTGCGCGACGGATCGCGATCTCCTCGATGGTTTCCGACCGGTCGGCGCGTGAGCGCGGCCAGTAGCGCTCCTCAGCGTGGCGCAGTTCCTCGACGGTCAGGGTGATGCCTGCGGGGATCTCCCACAGGCGCGTATTCAGGTACAGGGGCAGGGCTTTGGTGGCCGAGGTATCGCGGTCAGGATCGTTGGTGATGGTGTTCTGATCCAGGCTGTTACCGAGCAGCACCATCACCGTGCCGTGGGCGTCCGGGCCATGCGGGGCGCTGCCGTCAGCGGGTGGCTGACGCACCCACTCGGGCGCAACGGTGGACCAGTCGATGCCGCGCAGCAGATCCGGGCTGTCATCCTCGTCCTCGACGTACGGGTCGAGCACGCTCAGGTAGGTGTTGTCGTCCTCACTCCAGACTTGCTTGAGGCCGTACTCGCCGTCCTCGCCGCGCTTGATCCAGATCATCGAGGCGATGCCCTCGAAGTACGTGATGACGACGACACCCTCCTGATTCCAGGGCAGCGTCGAGGCTTTGAAGCCGACACCGTAGTTCTCGATCAAGCCACCGATGGGTTTGCCGCCGCCGCCGAAGACGTTCAGGAATTCGGGAACTTGGTCCGGGTGGATGCCGCTGCCGTTGTCGGCAATGATGCGCCGATAGATGCCGTGGAGTTCGACGCCTTGCCACTCCAGGCCGAACAGAATCTGAGTCGCGCCGGCCTCGGCGCTATTCAGGAAGCCCTCGCGCACCCACTGAAACGGACCACCCGTTTCGTACGCGCGCTGGACGAAGTACTGCAGGAGTCCAACCTGCATCGGAGACAGAGGTGTTGTCACCTGTCCCTCCTTCGGATATGAAGATCACCAGGCCCAGGCTGTCAGCCTGGCCCATGTGTCGGGCACACTATAGGTGAAAACATGTTAGATCCACGTAATAGAAGTGTTTCCATGCCATTACAAGCGAAACCACGCAAGCCCAGGCCCGCTGAGCGCGGCGTCAGGATCGAGCCGCGCCTGGTGGTGCAGTTCGAGGTCTTCGGAGAGCCGGTCGCCAAGGCTCGCCCGCGTGTGGTCGTCAGCGGTGGCCGGCGGGCGTTCACGCCGTCGCGCACGGTGCGCGGGGAGCAGCATGTGCAGCAATGCTGCTTCGTCTCGAACCCGAGGCTCAGGCCGGTCGAAGGGTTAGTCTGCCTGAAGCTGCGCTTCTACCTGGGCGGGTTGGGTCGTGCGGATCTCGACAATCTGGTGAAGTTGGTGTCAGATGCGCTCAACGGGATCGCCTGGCACGACGACGCTCAGGTCACGAAGTTAGATGCCGAGATGTTCCTGTTCGAGCCGAACCCCAGGACCGAAGTTGAGGTCTGGTTGCTGGCAATCCCTGCCTGAAGATGAGCTAACGTAAGCGTTGCCATGACACAAAGTGCAGGCCCCAACCACTGGTGGGTGCCGACTGCGGCGCTTGACGCGACCCGCATTGGCGGGCAGCAGTACACCGGCAACGAGGTCCGCGAGGTGATGCAGGCGTTGCAGCACACCTACTACGCGCGGCCCCTGAACACGGCCAGCATTGCCATCCAGACCGGCGTCCCGGGCAGGACCATCCGTCAGATCGTCTCGGACTTGGATGGTCGGGTGATGCTCGTCGGCAAGCGCGCCTCAGGCATGTTCGTGTGCCACTACGCCGACGAAGCTGCCGAGTACACCACCGCGCTCGACAAGCACTGGCGCTCAGAACGCGAGCGCGTGAGGAGGCGGCGGGCTTTCTCCGAGAACCTGCCACGCCGCCAGGGGATGATGTTCGATGACCTCGGCTATTCAGACGAGGACGAGGACGAAGATCTCTAGCTAGGGATCAACGACCAGAACGCACGTGTACGTGCCGGGCTTGAGGCCATTAGCAGTGACGGCATCCTGACCGGCCGGACCCTGCGGCGAGTTGCCGACGTTGTTGCCGCCCGAGTCCTTGCACGTGATGGTGGTCTGTGTGCCACCCACGGTTGCTTCGGACTTGGCCGTGGCGGTGATGTCGGTCAGCGGCGCGTCAGAAAACGTGGTGATGTTGGTGGTGTTGGCGCACGTGCTACCCGCACTCAGCACCGCGCCCTGCGAAGCGGTGTCGATGGCGAAGCCGCCGGGTGCTGCCGTCTCGGTCCACGTGTAGCTCCCCTGCACCAGATTGCCGACACAGAAGATGCCATTGGCGTCAGTCGTGCCTGAGCCAACCTGGGTGCCGCCGGAGTCCTTCAAGGTGAACGTCGCGCCAGCGAGCGCCACGCTGCCCTTGTCGGACACCTTCTTGACGGCCAGCGCACCCTTGGCCTGGTCGTGGAACGTAATGACGAACGGCGTCGTCGGACAGCTACTCACCGCGTTGATGGTGACCGTCTGCGGCTGATCGAGGATCACGTAGCCTGGAGGCGCGGCTGTCTCGGTCCACGTGTAGGTGCCCTGGTTGAGGCTACCGACGCAGAAGGTGCCGTCTGCACCCGTGGTGCCGGAGCCGACCTGAGCGCCACCCGAGTCCTTGAGGGTAAACGTTGCGCCCGCGAGGGCAGCACCCGTCTGGCTGTCCACCTTCTTGACGGCGGTCGCGCCGCACGTGTTGATGTTGGACGGACCTGGGGCGATGTAGTCCTTCATGGTGGCCGTGAGCGAGGTGGAGCTACGCGCCTTGCTCCACGCCTGCTGGAAGGCTTCACACGCGCCGGGTGGGACCAACTGCGAGGCGTCGAGGTCGATGACAGCTTCACCGAACAGACCGTTGGATGAGATCGACGCCTCAAATGTCGGCGTGGCGTCGGCCTTCCAGCACGGCGTTTGCTGCGAGCCACCAGCGGCGCACAGGCTCTTGGGGCCAGTCGTCACCCACTCGAAGACGCGGATGGTTGGTGAGCCACCACCCTGGGCGAAGTCGTACAGGAACAGCAGGTCGCCAGCGGTGCGACCCAACGTGACCGTGCCTGGGGATGCCACGCCGAACTGCGCCTTGTTGAACTCGAAGTCGATGTTGGCATCACCGTTGTTCGAGGCGCGCGTCCAGCCCAGGTACAGGAAGGTGTGGGTCGCGCCACCGACAGTGCCGGTGCCGCCATCCACGTTGAACTTGGTCAGGTCGTTCTTGTTCGGTGGGATGCCGCCGAAGCCGAGTTGAACGTTCTGGAAGTCGTCTTCCTTCGCGCCCTGGGCGAAGGAGTCGTCGGTGGCGCTACCTGAGGGTAGGTCGTTGATGGCCGGTGGGAACGGTGTGGGCGTCGTGTCCAGCGTGCCGTCGTGACCGTTGAAGGGCGAACCCGTCAGGGTCGAGCCACTGTCGGCCGAAACGCTAACGACCGAGGCGGTCAGCAAGCCGGCCAGCAGCAGCGTTGCCGACAGCAAGGTCGCGAAAGTAAAGCGCAGACGCATAGGTGCTCCTACGTGAAAGGACTGGGGCCTACGAACGATCAGCAGGGGCGGCTCCGTGCAGTGGTCACCTCCCGGGAGTGGCGTCAGGGCGCAGAGCGCGCCCCATAATAAGGCCCGGGCAACTCCCCGTCTGCCCGGGCCTCCGAAGTGTTTACGGTGACTTACGCGGGAGTTGCTTTGCCGTCTGTTTGCAGCGCGGCGAGCTTGGCCCGCGTACGATCCAGGCGCTTCTGCGCCCGTTCCAGCTTGCGCTGGCGCTTGGTCAATTTGCGTTCCAGGCGTGCCTGCCTGAGCTTGGTATCGGTGATGCTGGACACGGCAATAAGCTCCATCGTCATCATGATGTCGGGTCGCACAACTGGCGGATCTCGTCGTGGCTGAGGCCGAGTATCCACTCGGCCAGCGCCCGAAGATCGTCGGCGTTGTCACCCAGGGGCAGGCGGGCAAAGCCTGAGTAGTTGGCCTGGTTGTCGGTGTGCATCGCCTCCTCGTCACCGATGGAGACGATCCACATCACCTTGCGGGTCAGGCCGATGGGCGTGATAGCCACTCAATCCTCCTCGTCGTCGTCTTCAAGGTCGTAGTTGAAGCTCGGCAGCGCGAAGCGCTCGACGGCGCGGCGTGCCTCGGCGTCGATGGTCATGCTGTCGTCGTCTTCCGGCACGGGCGCGTCCGGCAGCGTAGCGCGCACGCGGGCGATTGCCCCCTCCAGAAAGTCCAGGGCCGGTCCGATCTCGGCCAGCCAGTGGCGCTGCTGCTGCAGCATGGGTGAGGCGAGCGCCTCGGCCAGGTCGATGTACGACTGCCCGTCGCGCTCGATGCGGCGGGTGGCGCGGCCCAGGAAGCTGATGTTGGTCATCGACGGCATGCCGAGCGCGCTCTCCTCGGTGATGCGGCGGGCCGTCTCGCGCCCGTTGAGATACTGCTCGTGCATCTCGACCACGTACTCGGCCCGCGCCTCGAAGAACGCGCGCTCGGCCACCGATGCCGCGCCGTCCTGCCGGTCGTTGACGACATCCTTGAGCAGGGCGCTGTCGGCCAGCAGCGCGATCAGTGTGGCCTTGCGCTCCTCCTCGGTGGCCGGTGCCACCCAGTTGGTTGCCAGGGTGCGGCCCATCAGCGCGCGGATGTCGTTGACCCGCCAGCGACCGTTTCGGGCGTCGGCCGGCGCGGGCGAGTTCAGCACCATGTCGAACAGTTCGGCGCGCTTGCTGGCCTCGGACAGGCCGATCTCCTCGAACACCGTCCAGCTACCGCACGAGCGGAAGTTGGGGTGGGCGCGCACTTCGGACGGGATGCGCTCGGCCACCAGGCCGCGCGTCTTGAGCGTGCTGAGCGCCTTGTTGGTGCGCTCGGCAATCCTGGCGAGGGTGCCCTTCGGGTCGATGGCGTCGTCGGCGCGCACGAACTGGCACACGATGTCGCCAGTTTCCAGCGCCACGTCGAAGACGGTCGTTTCCTCGCGGCGGTCCAGTTCGAGGATGCGCTCGACGGCCTGGTCCTCGGTCATTTCGAGTTGGAGCGGCAGTGGTTCGGCCACTGCCACCGGCCGGAGCTTGCGCCCCGGCGAGGTGGTGTTGGACATGGTTAGTTCTGCGGCTCCTGCGTCGGCTCGTCCGTGGCCGGTGGCTCGGGGGTGGGCTGCGGGTCGGTGGTGGGCTGCGGGTCGGTGGTGGGCTGCGGGTCGGCGGGCTTCGGCGGCAGCGCCGGGGTCGGCGTGTTGATCGGGGCCATCAGCATCGTCATCTCCTGCAGGCCCATCGCGAAGTCGGCGTTGACATCACCGGCGAGTTCGGGCTGGCGCTGCACGATCAGCGCGCGCATCTGCACGGCCGTTCGGACGCTGGAGACGGCGCGCTGGATGCGGCCGGTGCCGAGCCGTCGCACGGCCACCGGGTCGTTGGTGATGTAGCGCGAGGTGCCGAACTTCTGGCCGTTGCGCGTGGTCGGGATGTCGGCCAGGAACGAGCGGCCGTCGCCGTTGATCGCGCTCTGCACGCGGCCATCGGCTTTGGTCGAGGTGTACGTCGAGTAGATGTCGCCCAGGGCGAAGATGTCGGTCAGGTCTTCATCCGCTACGGTGATGTTGAAGACCTTGGGCAGCATCTCGCTGACGATGGCGGTGTAGGTGCCGTCGCGGTCGGCACGGGCCTGCTCGCGGGTGGCGCGTGGCAGGTTGTTGATGATGGCGGCGGTCAGCGACTCGGGGTCGATGCGCTCGCCGTCGTCGCGCAGGTAATTGCCTGCGGCCAGGATCTGGATGACGCGGTTCGAGTAGCTCAAAACCTTGACCTTTCGCTCCAGAGATGAGCGGTGGGCACTGGTATCCGATGTGTACGCGCTGCTCCTGCGGTGTGGTGGCCTCCCTCCAGCGATGTGGGGAGCCACTCTACACCATTTTCCGCAAGCGTGCACACATCTTCGCTGTTACCAGCCTGTAACTGCCTCGCGCCGATCAGAGCGGAAGTTCTCCTTGGTGGTCGGTCCGTCCAGGCCGTAGCTCGCCGCCAGCATCTTGTCGAAGCTGGAAGTCACCGGTCCGTTGCGGCCCTCGTCGGTAGGCACGCTGAATTCGCGGCGGCGCATGAAGCGCACACACGTGGTGCACAACAGGCCCTCGGGCGATCTATGCGCTCGACGCGACTCGTTGGCGCAGGCGTAGCACGTCACGCCGCCCGGCCAGCCGAGGTCGTCGTCGGCGTCTCGTTGCAGATCGCCGGCGATCTCCTCGGCCTCACCGAGGCGGATGGTGGGTGGTTGCCAGGCTTCGTCGTGGTGCCGAGGCTCGTACTCAGGGCGACGGCGCTCAGTCGTCGTCGCCGTCCTCCTCCTCCTCGTCTGGTGCTGGCGTAGCGGCGTCGTATGCCTCGTCCTCCAGCTTGTAAGCCAGCCGATGAAGCTCGCGGGCGATGGCATCCTTCTCGTCCGCCAGGGCGGATCGGTAGGCGTCCTCGTCGCGCACGGCATCGAGCGCCGATCTGAGCAGCGCCTCAAGCTGATCCGGTGGCAACGCTTCGAGTTCCACCTTGTAGCCATCGACCGTGCCGTCTGGATTTTCTCGGCGCAGCGGCCAGTCGGCGGGCGGGTTGGCGAAGTACTCGCGCACCGCCTCGGGCTGCGCTGCGGCCAGCGTCGGCGTGATGCCGATGTGCTTGACGTACAGCCGCTCATCGACCCACGCCCAGGTGTTGTCGGCATCTGCCTCGGCAATGTGGTTGACATCCACCACGGCGCGCGCGAAGTTGAGTACGCGCTCGTCCAGGGAACTACTGGCCGCGTTGGTGTGGATGCGTCGGCCCAGGTCGTGGACGAAGGCGCGCACGTCATCCGCCAGGGCTGAGGCGATGTTCTTGAGGCCGGCTGGATCACAGTCGCCCAGGACAATCAGCAGCGTCGGCTGGTCGGCAAACAGGATGCGTTGCGCCGTGGCGTGGTTGGCCTTGATCGGGACAGAGCCTGAGCCTGAATAGACGCTGATGCCGTAGGCGTTGCACACGTTTGCCAGGCGCGTGACGTTGGCCTGCGTCTCGACCCACACCTCGACCCGGTACGGCTGACCGCGCTGGCGATTCACCTGCATGTGCGAGACGATGTTCTCCAGGCCGTCAGCGGTGGATGGCTCGTCGGACGCCGTGCGGCGGTCGTCTATCCAGTCGAACTGGATCAGGCCCGCGCGTCTGGCTTTGGTCAGCACGGCGGTGACCTGTCCATCCAGTGCGTCCTTGTTTGGGTACCAGGCACGCTGGCCGTCGTACGCGCGCGCTTTGCCGAAGGCGCGCTGGCGCGCGCGGACCTCGGTCAGTCGCTCGGGGTCGGCCAACCAGTACGGCAAGATCCGGTACATGAGGGTGCGCGGGCCGACCGGCAGGTATTCGGCGTACGCATCGATCTGCTCGCGCAAGTCGTAGTACAGGTCGTGCTCGATGGTGCCCGGCGTGGGCGTCCAGGGCGCGAAGCCCTTGTCGCGCGCCGAGGGTGCCTCCAGACGCAAGAGCGGCTCCCCTGGTAGCGCGTCGAAGCGCGCGCTGGCAAGCCGCAGCGGGGCGTGTCTGCGCGGCATCAGTCGCCTCCGTCCGCTGATGACGAAGGGGTGTTGAGCACCTCGTCTGCTGACAGCCGCGCTCGACCGGCGCGTTGCGCGCGTCCCCGTCGCTCGGCCGTTGCCCTGACCTTCTCGATCTCGCGCAGCGCCAGCGCGCCCTCGCAGAAGATACTGAATTGGCGAGGGTTTGGAGGATTGGCGTCGTAGCGCTGGAAGAACGCCTGGGCGAACGCTTCCGGCTCACCCTCTTTGAGACGCCGCGCAAGATTGCCCGGGATCTGTGAGGCCAGCAGGCCGATGGGATCATCGACTACGCCACGGACCTCGACCTCGACGCCATCCAGTGTCTCGGCCATCGCCTGACCGTCTGGTCCGACCCGAGGATGCGCGCGGCGACGTGGCTCGGTGCCGTGCGCGAGCAGGGCGTTGATGCCCTTCTCGAACGAGGGTGCCAGGTCCGGATGTTCGAGGGTGAACTCCGCGACCACCTGATCGTAGTCGCGATCTGAGTCGGCAAGCTCCGGATAGCGCTCGGCCAACTGCTGCATCTTGCGGGCGGTCACCAGCGGGATCTCGGGGAACGTTTCCTGCAGGAAGTTCTGCCAACCGCCGCGCTTGTTGCCGTGCATCTGGTGCAGGCGCGCGAGCTTGGCCCCGCACCGCGCCCAATGCACCACGGCCGAGCGATGAAAGATGTCGGCGTCCCGGTAGTCACGCCGGATCTGGTCGATCAGCGTGGCCTGGTCGATGGCCTGGTCAGCCGTGAACGTCTGAAGCGATAACCCGTTATCGCTTGACGGAACGATGCTTGTGGACACTCCTAGCCCTCCTGTGGCTCTCTATATCCATAGGATACAGGATGGCAGGCGAACGTGCAACAATACCTGCGAGGCTATGCGAAGATCAGTGGCCTGTGCTGGCTTGACGTAATCTTGCGCGCTTGTCCCGGACGTTCTTGCGCTGGCTCTGGCGGACCTTGGCGATGTGGATGCGCTTCTGGACGACCTCGCGCGCCATGTAGCACGCGCTGCAGATGACCGGCTCGATCCACTCGTTCTCGGTGCCCGGCTCGTGGACAACCTGCTGGTCGGCCTCGGCCAGCGGCAGGCGCTCGTACAGGATCGCCTCCCACTCCAGGCCGGCGTCGGACTGCATGCCCTCGAAGCTCTCCTCGATCCACTTGCTGGTGCCCTGGTGGTCGTGCAGCGACATGGGCAGCTTGCAGTACAGGCAGCGCAGGGTGAACGGCTGGTCCTGCTCGGCGCGCCAGCGTTCCATGTAGTCGCGCAGGCCCTGGTCAGCGCTCGACATTGGGTATCCACTCGCTCTCGTGGAGTTCGCCGTCTTCATCCACGTAGGCCATCTTGAGCACCACGCGCGACGGACAGTTCTTCAGGCAGTCTTCGGTGACCGGCTCCTCGACGTTGTGCTCGGTCTTGTAGTGGATGGCCCAGGCCACGTGGCCTGGGCTTGATTCGCGGCAGATCGGACAGATGTGCGGCGCTTTGGGCACGGGGCGAAAGCGCTTGGGGAGCTTGGATTTAGGCATCGGGGCCGTCCGGATTCCACTCGCCGCCCGGGTCGCCGTCCGTCTCGACCCACATGTTGAGCGCGCCCCAGGCGGTGATGATGCCCATGTTCATGATGGGATCCGGCGGATCGGTCGGGTCCAGGCCCTGCGCCTGGCAGATCGCACCGGCGATGACCGAAGCCAGGAAGCTGGAGAACTCACCAAACGTCCGATGCCGCAGCACTTCGGTGAACTGGTCGTACAGCGCGATCTGTTCTTCCTTGCTGACCGGCTGCTGGTCAGACGGCCACCTCATGCGCGACCCTCCTTGGCGCGCATGGCCGCGTCGTAGGCCGAGAACGTCGCGGCGTCCTGGGCCTCGTGAAGCTCCTGCAGTCTGGCGTGTTCGGCCGGTTCCAGGCCGTCTGTGCGCCACAACGGGTCGATCTTGTCCAGCATCCCCGCGAGTAGCTCGAAGCCCCTCTCGGTGACGCTCGGCGGACAGCCCGGGATGGCGTGCATGCGCAGCAGCGAGCGCGCCCGGTTGCGCAGCGAGATGTAGTGCTGGACGACATCCAGCGTCGGCTCGCGCAGCCGCGTGTTAATGCGCTGGTGGTACAGGCTCATCTTGCGTTCGAGCGCAACCTGCTCGGGCGTCGGCTCGGGGATGTACTCGTCAATGTCGTCGTCGTCGTCTTCGGGCGACAGGTCGTTGGTGGACAAGGCGTCCCTCCTGAGTTGGATGTGTGCCTATGATATACACTGGCACACACCATCACCAATTATTGCTTGATCCGGATGGAGGTGATGCGTCCGCCTGGGCGCAGTTGCTTGCCGGCCTGCAGCGCGCCGTCGATGTCGTTGGCCGAGACTAAAAACTTCTCGGTGACTTCCACGAGCCACGTCTCTTGCTCGGTGATCTCGATGAGTTGGATCTGGTTGACCAGCGGCGTGACCACTTCATCGAGGTCGAGTGTCTCGGGGGCCTCCACCGCGATGGCGTTGAGCTTGGCGAGCACCTCGGGGTTTTCTGCGAGGTAGTCGTCCCAGGTCACCTCTGAGCCGCGCCGCCACTTGATGCCCCACTTTTCGAGCGTTCGATACGGGTACGTCGGGTTGAGGCCCATCGCCTTGGCAAGCTCGTGCATCGAGCGGTCGGTGCCCACGTAGGCGTCGATGATGTCGCGCTCCTGCTGCAGGCTCAGGTTCTTGCGTGGGCGTCTGCCGCGCCGGGCGTTTTCAGTGGTTGCCACTGTGCCCTCCTTCCAAAGATGCCTTCACTTTATAACAAAAACTCGCACACGACCAGAATGGCCCAAAAGCGCAGTCTTGAGCGTGAATGCGCGGTTGCACTTCGCCCGGTTGGAGTACAATGGCTGATACGAAAACGCACGAGGAGCGGGGTGTTCGCCCATGAGTGAGAACCCGAGGCGCACCAGGCGTGCGCGACGAGTCTCGATTGAGAGCTTCGATGCGATGCGCGCTGGCAACACGGCCAGGGCCACGCTGCCCGAAGACGAGGTGCTGGTCGCGGAAGACCAGACGACGCTGCCGCTGGAGCCGCCGCCTAACGGGACCGCAGATGGGCATGGCAACGACCTCGAAGTGCCGTACGAGGCGATGTTCCAGTCCAAGGATTTCCTGCCCGCGCCCGGGCTACGGCGGGTGGCGCAGACGCTGATTCACAGGGATCAGTCGCTGCGGCACCTGATTGACGTGCGGGTCGAATTTTTGTGGAAGCGCAAGGGCGGCACGCGGCGTGGCGTACCCAACATCGGGGACTGTGTGATGCCGGCCGGTTTAGCTCGGCATGCGTGGAACGCGATGGCACGCGCCATGACCGGTAGCTCATCCGAAGCCGTGGTCTATGTTGTCTGGTTGGCCTCAGATCATCTGGAGACGTACACGCCGCTGCAAGTCGAGGCCAGCTTGTACCGGCAACTGTGTCGGACCGGGCTGCGGACCAGCGCGGCCAGACGCAACGCGCCGGACGGAAGCTCGGCGTTTTGCATCGTGGCCCCTGACTTTCAGGGCTTCACTCGTGAGATCATGCGCTTTGGACTGTGGAATGCATCCCTGGTCCAGGCAGCACCGGTGTTTTCTCAGGCCCAGTCTCAGGGCCAGACGGGTGACGACCCGTGGGGCGCAAGCCCGATGGAGACGACGCTCAATCATGAGCCGGTCGAAACGACCGGAGAGGAGCATTCAAATGGCCGATGAGCCAGAAGCCGAAGCGACTGCGACCGAGGAGCACATGACCGTCGAGCAGGCCGCGCAAGTCGGAGCCGAGAGCGCTGCCGCCAAAGACGACCCCGAGCAGGCCGAAGCGATTGCCGACCAGCGCGAGGAAGCCACCGGCTCGCGGGTGGAGATGACCGGCGGGTCGAACACGCCAAGCCCGGTCGAGGTCGAAGCCGCCGCCGCGCTGCGGGCACAGGAACTCGCGGAGATGGCCCGCGCGCAGCAGGAGCAGCAGAACCAGGCCGAAGCCGCCAAGGGTGAGAGCGCGGCCAGGAGCGCACCGGCGCAACCCGGTGGTGCACCGTCACCGCCACCCGCACCGGCTCCCGCGCCACCGCCACCGTCGTCAAGCAGCAGTTCGAGCGGGTCATCCACGACCCCCTAGAAATTCGCAGATCTAGCGGATTTGAGTTTGGAGTTGAACGTTTAGCATGCCATCTTCCCGAGCACTTGCCACCACAACCGACCCCATCGAACTTCTGGAGCAGGCCGAGGTGTTACGTCGGCGTGCCGAGCAGAGTTTCGGGGAGTACGCATTGGAAGCCGGCCGCTTGCTGATTGCAGCCAAGCGGCGGGTTGCCCACGGCAGTTGGGCCAGCCATCTGCAGACCCACACCGGATTTTCGCAGCGCACGGCCGAGAGCTACATGCGAGCGAGGCGAATCTACGAGGGGCTGCCGGCCAGCGAAAAGGCCGCTGTCTTGGAGCAGCCGTTCAGTAGATCTTTGCTGGTGCTGTCGCAAGCGCCCAGGCAGAGCAGCAGTGAAGACCGGGCGCTGGCCGAGCTACCGGACAAGCGTGAACGTCGCGAGTTGCCTCCGAGGGGCGTGCCCGAAAACGGCAGCACCCAGGCCGTCGAGAATTTTCTGAATGATCGCGGCCTGGACACGACCCAGTTGATCGAGGACTCGTACCACCCGGACGTGGAGACGCCCGAGTTCAAAGGTGAAGCCACTCCCCTCGATGACATTCTGGACGGGCCGCAGAAGACGTACGACGACGGGATCTCGCAGCAGGCCATCAACGAGGAGCAACTCCAAGAGTACGAGGAGATGTCCCAGGAGGTCGCCAGATTAGAGCGCGAGAACCGCGACTTGCAGAACCAGTTGGCCCAGGCGAAAAGCAACCCGCAGCAGATGCGTGGGTGGGATTTTGTGCAGAGCCTGTATCAGTACCTGCGGGCCGACGAGCCAGCGCGCACACCCGAGAGCCTCGCCAAACGCGCCGCCGGTATCCAGGGTGGCCGAGAGACGGTGGCGTATCTGGAGCAATTCTTCGGAGCCACGCGCAACCACCTCAGACTTGCGGAGGGTGAACCACTCCCCGCGTGACCAGACCACCGTGGGATGGTCGAGACACAAGCTGGATGCCCGGGGATCTCACCCGGGCACAGCAGCTTCATTTGTGGGAAGCCAGTGGCGAAGGCATCGACGCGGCGTTCTGGCAATTTCACCGGGCGAACCCCAGGATCTACGAACTGCTGTGTGGGTACGCCAGGCAAGCGCTCAGGGCCGGTCGAGGTCGCTTTGGGATCAGGATGATTTGGGAGCGGCTGCGGTGGTACGTGCTGGTCGAGACAGAAGACCCCACGGGCATCAAGCTGAACGACCATTTTCACTCACGCTACGCACGGCTGATGATGCTGCGCGAAGACGATCTGCAAGGACTCTTTGAGACGCGGCAACTCAAAACGAGCAGTAGCTTGCCGGCCGTGATGGGCAACGGCCACGTGATCGACGTAGACCCCAATCCGTTTTAGCTTTAGCCGCTGGACAAGACGCGGCGCATGACGCGCGACAGATCGGCCCACGCGCCCTTGTAGGCCGGCCAGGTATCGCGGTGAGCCGACGCCTTGTTGGGTCGTTCGGCCCACCACTTCAGATACGCCGCCTGGACGTGGTTGGGAGCCTGGGAAAAATCAGCCCGCACGTCGTCAGGCATACCGGACAGCGGATCTCTAAAACCCCTTCGGGAGGTTGTCACGGCGTGTGAGTGTATGCGAACTAACCCGAGGGTGGTGTGGGTTCGTTGGTGACGAAGATCTCGTGGCAGTACTGGCACCAGGCGACCTCGGGGCCGACTGTTGAAGAACTGAGGAAGATCTGAATCGGCATGCTGTGCAGCTTGTAGCCGTCGAGGTCGTAGTCGGTACAGGAGCGTGCCGGTGTCTGCTCGCCAGGATCGACGGCCACGGTAAAGGTGATGGTGGTGGTCTGGCCGTTCGAGGCTTGCCCGGTACCCGAGTCGCGGTTGACCGGCAGCGACCACGAGATCCCCGAAGCATCTTGTGTAGGTGTCGCGGTGAGCGTGTAGTCCGACCAGTTGCTGTTGTTGTTGGCCTGGACGACGTGGATGGTGTCCCCCGTCGCCATGACCGCAAACAGTTTGGAGGCCGGCTGTCCCTGCAGATCCGCCGAGGCAAGCTCCAAGATAGACGCCCCCGACCAGTTGCGGCTATCAGTTCGGAACTCCCCATTGTTGATCGCCTGGGATTCAGGTGAAGGATCACTGAGCGAAGTCGGGTTCGGATCAAGACTTTGAGAGTTCCACGTCCACTGCCCCGTGTACGTCTGCGTGGTGAACGCCGGCCCAATGCTCACGCGCTTACCCGCACGTACTTCACCCACGTCTGTGCATACACCTTCTCAAGGATCACAGCCTTACACCACTGCGCCAGCAGCGCCTCGTCAAACTCTACCCTGCGTACAAGCTCCCGAGCCTCGTCACCCTTGAAGTGCAAGGACACCACAATCCCCCGCTGATCCGGCGGCGCAAGGAACACCTCGGTCACCTCATCCCCTAGCTCAAAGTCGTCCGGCCCCAGGCCCCGATCTTTAGTGTGCTCGTCCATGCGCTCAGAGTAGCTCAGCGATAACCCATTATCAGTACGCACACCACCACACCCGGAAATTCCCCAAAAGGAAACCTCAAATTTTCCCAGGGCAGCTTTGGACACCGGTGCCCAACGGAAAAAGAAGACCTCAAAAAATCCCAGGGGATAGGGGTGTCCAAATTTACACACGCGAACTTTCTGCGCTTTTGTCTGAGCCTCAAAGTTCAAGACACCAGGCACTACTAAAGAAAGCCAGGGGTAAACCTTCTCAGGGGACGCCACCCCCGGGCAGTAGCCCCGGCAAAGAAGCCCAGTACCTGAGTCGAGAACTAGCCTATGTGGGGGAGTGCCTTGTAGGGAGGGCGGGGTAGGGGGGTATAGGCGGGTGTCCGGACAGGGAGGGTGGGTACCTCCCGGTGAGCAGGGGGATAGGGGGGTGCCTGCAGCAAGGCCCTCCACAGGCAGGGGTAACGTAACCGGCCCAGGACCACCCCTGCAGCACGCCCTGTATATGAGGGCTGCGCATGTGCTCGACTAAAAGGTCTTTGCTAGAGCCTGCTCATACACACACATATAGATGCATATGTACTCACATATCTTAGTATGTGTTGTTGTGCTGTGGGCTGGCTGGCCTGGGATGGGCAGATTCGTTTGCGTTGTGGGTACGTAGGGGTGGCTCACTAGGCCAGGGAGTTCCCTCGAAGGGATGGCGCATCGTTTGCACAAAGCAAAGCCGGGTCACACTCTACTGGTCACAAGTAACTCGGGGTTTTGGAAAGCGCGGGGATTATCGAGGGGAGGGGGTTCCCGTAGGGGTTCTAGGCAACAGGGGAGGGGAGGGGGGATCGAATTGGCTGAAGATGGAGGGGGTCCACCAGGCGTCCAGGGTGGTGGTGATGGTGGGAAGCTGCCAGATGAGCAGGGCGCAGAGGATGCACAGGAACAGGGCCAGCAGCCAACCTGAGGGTGGGTTGGGGTCACGCTGGACGGAGCGTCTGACGAACCCGTGGCGCTGGCCCTTCATTCATGCAGGCTAACGATCCGCTGCTGTCGGGCTGCTACCTGGGGGTCGATTGTCTTTGCGCGAAGATGTCAACTCCCCCTGAGATCAGGTGGCAAGGGGTGGCGTGTCACAACTGGTGTGCGAGTGTGTGGGTCAGGCGTACCACGTATTTCTCGTCCAGATAGAAAGCGCGGCGAGGAGCGACATTTGTGACAGGGGGGGGTAGGCGGGTCGTTTTGAGTGCCGGCTGAGGGGGTGGGTGTGTGAAACTCGCTCGTAATATGAGCGAGCGACCGAGTAAACCCGCCAAGGAGTGGACGGGTGCGGAGTTGGCCTGGTGGGAGACGCGGGCGACGTACGCGCTGTGTGGTGATGCGGAGGCGACCAGGGAGTGTCTTGAGGGGGTAGTACAGATGCTGGACGAGATCCGGCGGCTGCGCCGAATTGTCCGCCGCCGGGCGCACGCGGTGGTCGAAGCCCGAGCGGGATGAGGCGTGGACGACAGTGGGCAAAACTCGGTTGAGTACGGGCTGTTGATTGCGGGGATTGTGGTGCTGGTGCTGCTCGGGGTGGCGCTGTGGGGTGGGGTGCTGCACGACTGGTTCGCGGGCCTGGCGGCGAGCATCGTCAACCAGGGGCTGGCGGGCCGGTAACGTAACCAGGGTTTCGTCCGGACGAAACGAGGTGTATCGTTCCGGACGATATGCCACGACCACGACAGTACACGACAGATGCTGAGCGCAAGGCCGCGTGGCGAGCGCGGGAGCAGGCGAAGTTCGACGCGGCTCAGGATGCGGGCCTGCTGCGCGAGCGGCTGGCGGTGGCCGAGGGCCGACTCGCCAGGGCCGCTGAGCTATTCAGGGAGATCTCGGACGACGTGAACGCGGCGCTGCGGGGGCGGCACGAGTGCCCGGCAACCCAGGCGCTGCTGAAGATCGCGATGCGCGGGGCACGCCGGTGAACTTCGTTTGCCAGGGCTGTCACAAGCTGACCCTTGCTTCGCCCGAAGACGACGCGGAAGCTGAAGCCGAGTGGCGCTCGGTGCCCGGCTGGGAAAACGTGCCCTCCGACCAGCGCGCCCTGGTGTGCGACCAGTGCTGGCGCAAGATCGGCGCGTGGGCCAGGATTCACAAGCTGGCGTGGCCCGCATAGCCTGCAGACATGAGCAACCCGAAGACGTATCCCATCAAGAGCAAGCCGCAGCTTCGTCGCGGGCCTTCGCGGGAGCAGGCGCTGCAGGGCGAGATCTCGGATCTGAGGACGCGGGTGAAGCTCCTCGAAGGCCGACTGCGCGAGCGCGACGAACTGCTCCAGGCCATCTCGTACGACGCCAATGTCGCTCTGTCTCAAACCGGCCACGAGTGCCCCGCCAGTCTGTGTCTGCTGAACTGGTCGCGCGAGCGCTCGTGAGCAGCAAGCGCCACATCAGATCCCGCCAGTGCGGTTCCAAGCGCCAGTTCGCGGGCCTGTCCGAAGCTCGACGGATGGTCGCCTTTCAACGGCTGAGGTCGGGCGAGCGCTGGAGCGCCTATCGCTGCCGCTGGTGCGGCTTTTGCCACATCGGACATGCGCGCGCGTGAGCGAGCCGATAACCGGTTATCAGTCCAGCTACTCCCAGGAGCGCCTGGAGGAGATCGCTCAGTGGGTCCGACAGACGTGCCTGCTGTTTGGCTCGCAGACCTCGACGGCGTACATCGTCGCGGGCTACTTCGTCAGGGGTCTGGAACGCGGCCAACCCTGGTCAAACACTCCCGCAGTCGAGCGTCCCAAACGCGGTCGCCCGCTCAAGCAGACTGAGGACAAAGGCTCCTGAGCCGGGACCGCACCCGGGATGAGGTGACGCCGGTCCCGCCCAGGACGAGCACGCGCGGCAGAACCAGCCCCGGTCCCCACCTCGCGCGCCTCGCACATCATTGCACACCCTGTGCCATGCGCGCACATGTGCATATGTGTAGATTTCTGCGGGGCTACTTACGGATGATCCAGCAGCCAATCCTGATACGCGGGGTCGGCGGTGATGTCGCACACGCCCGTCTGCGGGTCCATGTCGCACGGCACGTCCGAAAGCGCGATCCAGGCGTCTAGCGGACAGTCATTCACCCCGGCCAGATTGGGGGCCGAACTGTGGTACCAGACCATCACCCCGGGATCGAGCACACAGTCGCCCGAGTGCACCAGCCATCTGCCAGAGGGCAACGCCAGTTCGACCCACCCCGGCGCGGCGTTGGGATCCGGCGCGTGCAGCGTGTAGCCGTTCGAGGCCGGCTGCTCTGACTGTTCAAACGGGCACGCGGTCGCCAGCACCGGCGAGGGCGTGACGTTGTTGGGCACGTTCGGACACGCCGCGACGGGCCTGGAAGCGCACGCCGCCAGCACCAGCACGAGCGCCAGAAGAAGCCTCAAGAGCGCCGCGTGGTGACTTCGATCTGGCTCTGATCGCGCGTCGCGCGCTCGGGGGCGAAGCCACCCCAGGTCGTACGCTGCGGCGCGACGGCGACAGACGCCGGCCAGCCGTTGCTTTCGGTCTTGTGGCTGTGCGAGGCAGTCGGCTTGGGCGCTTTGCCCGGCACGTCGTAGCCGCCGGCAATCGTGGTGTGCGCGTGCGCCGCCTTGTCGTGCGCGGCAGCAGCGGCGTCTTCCTTGGCCTTCTGCGCCGCAACCTTCGCGGCCTGGTGCGCGGCGGCGGCATCCGCGTGGGCCTTGGCACTCGCAGCGGCAGATGCGCCCGTGCCCTTGCCGCCTTTGCCGCCCTTGCCGCCGCCTTTGCCCTTGCCGTGCGCGGCGGCAGACAGTTGGTGGGCCTGCTGCGCGCGCTGGTGGTACTCGGCCATGAACTTGTCGTGCTCGGACTGCGAGGCCCCGTCACTCGCGTCCTTGCCCGCGTCGGCGTGCGCGTCGGCCGCACTTTCGTGCGAGCTTGCGGCCTTGTCGTCGTCGCCCGAGGCACTGTCCTTGGCAGCTTTGTCGGTCGCTTCGGATGCCTTGGCGTCCTTGTCATCGCCGTCCGAATCGTCGCCACCACCGTCACCACTCGATCCGTCAGAAGATGCAAACTGCCCGCCGCCGCTCGATCCGGCGGGGACGCGATTCTGGTCGGCCATGCCCGCTACTCTACGCCCCACATAGCCGAAAGCCCGTAGTGGCGAGCTACGGGCCTCGGGTATGTGGGGGACAGTGGGTGCGAGTGGGGAAGCTACATCAGACGATCCTCAGTCGAGCGGTCGCTACGCGCCGACTACTTGGCTTCCGACTTCGACGCGGGCTTTTCGGCGGCGTGCTCCTGGCACACCCAACCGCCAGCCCGATACATCCACCGCCACGCGCCCTTCGGACACTGGGGCTTGTGACACTTCTGCATGGATCTTCTCCGCGAGGCCAGTGTGGTGGGCGGGCCTCTCAATCTCGGCCCGGGAGCGGGGGCCTCACCCCGTCCACCCACAGTATACCCGAAAACGCACGCGCGTGCGCATATAAACGCACATGATAAGCTGGCCGGCGTGAACGAGACGCCTGCCACCGAGATCGGCACCGAGAGCGCGCTTGAGCCGACGCCCGACGAGATCCTGCACTACTACGCCACGTACGTCAGCGTGCCCGCCAGGGCTGACTGTCCGCACGGCAACGGCCCGACGATCCGCGACAGCACCGGCCACGGCGTGCGCATCGCCTGCCCCCAGGGTCGCGACTGCTGGTTCGTGTTCTGGCGCTTTGAAGCGCCGTGAGCCTGTGGAAGATCCCGTGCCGCGCGTGCGAAGGCGTCTTCGCGCTGTATGAGGGTGACGCGCCGCCGAAGCCGACCGACGTGATCGGCTACGCCACGTTGCGCACGCCCGCCGGTCAGCGCATTGCCAGGACCGACATCATCATGTGCGGCTCGTGCCACGTTGTCGGCCACGAGTACCTCGGCCTGCCGCCCGAGACGTGGACGCTCTATGCTGCCTGAGGCGGAAGCGAGTACCCGTTGGCTCGCCGGCCAGGGTGCCCCGGCTACCACGCAACGGGAGTCGGGGCGCTTTTGCGGGCCTAGCCGAACTCGGTCAGCAGTTGCTGCAGCAACTGCAGCATCGCGCGCAGTTCGTCTTTGATCTCCTTGTGGCGCTCGGTGGTCGTGCTCGGATCGTGTAGCTCGACTCCCAACTCATCGACGTAAGCGCGCATGCGTTCGAGCGTGTTGGTCAGATCGTCGCTCATACGACCAGCCTATGACTGGCCCGCGTAACGCTTCAGTCAAAGTCGGAACCGATCAGGTCACGCTTTGCGCCAGGCACTCCGAAGCTCCCACCGCTGGCACTCGGGACACTGCTGCACCGAGATCGGCACGCCCGTCCTGCGCTCGACGTTGGCCGCGACCTCCCAGGCGCTCTGCTCGTCGGCCCAGGTGATGGCCGGGCTGTGGTCGCACTTCACGCGGCCTCGGTGTGTGTGTCGCAGTCACACTGGCCGCAGATGTGGCACGTAATGCGCCCGGGCGACTCGTAGCAGTTGCAGGGGTGCGTCTTGCCGCCGTGACAGTGACAGCGGTGCGGCTCACCCTCGGCCGTACAGATCGTGCCGTGGGCCACGCGCATCGTGGCCGGGTACAGCGGCTCGCCCCAACCCTTTTCGCTCTCGGTGTAGGTCGCGCCGC
>Ga0209465_10000014_pt1 | contig 71016 bp, 69 predicted proteins | sample PanSoiPlot1MoBio_FD_188321 | JGI IMG/M metagenome (GOLD analysis project Ga0209465, IMG submission 188321) | Tropical forest soil microbial communities from Panama analyzed to predict greenhouse gas emissions - Panama Soil Plot 1 MoBio (SPAdes)... | ecosystem: Environmental > Terrestrial > Soil...
ACGATGGTAGGTCGGCGAGAGTATTAGTACGAAGTTTCAATTGTCCTAATTTTGGTGAGCTGCCCCCGGCGTACATCCGGCCAAGGCGCGGCCATCAGCCGACAGAGGAGATAAAACCGCTGGCAGAAACGTCCGGGGCCGGACAGCGAAGTCCGCCCCGCAAACTCAGTATCTCAATGGTGGATACGAAATCGGTCGATTAAACCCGGCCACAGATGCGCGACCCTTGCGGTTGTTGCGCACCATGGGGCAAGCAATTAGCTCGCCGCCGAACGGGACTCGCCACATGCCCGGCCAGTTGCCATCCGGCTCAAGTTATCAACAGTCCCGCAGCTTGATCGTGCCTGTGTGTGCGCTAATCTTACTCGGTCGGAGTGAGGGATTCCTCTTTTGCACCAGGCCATCAATGGCTGACTATCACTCTATTATAGCCAGGGCGGTTTCTTGCCTGCCGAGTACAGCCGATGAAGCGAGGCATGCAATTTACGAGCAGGCACGGACAGCACTCCACGAGCGATTAGGTAATGACCTGCAAATATCAGATACCGAACTAGTGAATGAGCATTACAAGCTTGAAGTGGCCATCTACGAAGTGGAAGAGGACTTGTTACTGAGCGATATGCGCCGATTTGTAAAAGAAGAGACGGATTTTTCCTCTCGAAGCTTAGGCTTTATCTCAAAGATAAAGGAGTTCGTACGCTCGGCAGAAGACAGTCTTGGGGCTTGTCGCGGCGCGTTGGACCGTCTCGGTTGGACTAAGCGCAATTTGCTTTGGAGTAGGATTTGGCGTGGGCTTTAGCCTCTGCGCAAGGCCAGTGGTCATTGTTCACGATCGACGGCCAACCACACCACTTGCGCCGCGAGATGAGCCTCAGCAGATTTCTCCAGTGTAGCTCGGCGCAAGCCGAACCAGACTACGACGCGCTGTTGCATTCTGGTCACCGGTCCCGATTTCCGCGTGTAAGCACCAAGAACGATCGCGCGATCAGTCTTTGCGGCACTGACCTTCCCACTACACTCTCTCTTCCACAACCGGCCTCACGCAATGCAGCCTGTTGAGCGATTGCGCGTACTCGGTCGCCTTTAGACTTTCAACGTAAGTCGTGCAAGAATCACCCCGGGCAAAGGGGAGACACCGTGAACCAGATTCGCTTCATTAATCCACAGGCCTTGGCCAAACCACCGGGCTACACCCATGTGGTCGAGGCCACAGTGCCCGGCCGCCTCGTCTACATCGCCGGCCAGCTCGGGCTCGACCGCGACGGCAAACTAAGCAGCGACTTTCGCCTGCAGGCAGTGCAAACGTTCGAGAACCTAAAGGCAGCGCTGGCGGCGGTCGGTGCGCAATTCCAACACCTCGTCAAACTCAACAACTACCTTCTGGATACCAAATATCTGCCAGTCTTCCGCCAGGTGCGCGACAGCTATTTGCCGGACCGCAACCGACCGGCCAGTACGACCATCGCCATTTCAGGCCTGGCGCGGGAGGGGGCGCTCCTGGAGATCGAGGCGGTTGCCATACTACCGCCGGCCGCGCCATCTGCCGCGGCATCGAGATCGCGGTCGAAGGCCACGCGTAAGAAGCGCGGCAGGAGCTCCTCTACCAAGCTGGTACGATGATCGTGGCGGCGGTAGAGCGCCATACGTCGCTCTAGCCAGCATCCGGGACTCGAAATCGGCGGGTCATCAAGTCCCTAGGGCCCGCCCTGGGGACTTATTTGCTCCGACAACATATCAGGAATCTGCCTACAACCAGGGCTAGCATCCTAGCCCAACAACGTACATGATGGCGACTGTCCGCTTGCCTACTCGGCCCAAAATCCCCCAAGCAAGGACAAGTAGGGCTTTTTGTTCTTTGGTAACAGTGCACCACCAAGCGGCATGCCACACTTTCGACTGGGATTTTCCGTTAGTTGGATGCTTCACCTCTTAAGTGTATTGGGGGACTCATCATGACAAAGCCTGCAGTTGTACTGATAGGCGGAGACAAGGGCGGTGTTGGTAAGACAACAGTCGCCCGAACGCTGCTAGACTATTTTGTCCGCCAGCAGCTACGCGTTCGCGCATTCGACACCGAAGTACCAAGAGGCACGCTGAAGCGCTTCCACCCCGATGTGACCGATGTCGTCGATATCAATCACGTCCCGGACCAGATGCGGATCTTCGACACGGTCAATTCGACTGATGCCACTGTCAGCCTAATCGACGTGCGAGCCGGCTTGCTGTCACCAACGCTGCACGCGCTGCGCAACATCGGCTTCATCGATGCGGCGAAGAAGGGCGACATCACCTTTGTGCTCTTCCACATTCTCGGGCCTTCCATTGCCTCGCTCGACGAGATCGTAGACACCGCCGCCTATTTGGGAGATGCGAAATATTTCATGGTGAAGAATTTCATCAACAATACGTATTTCTTCGAATGGGACGAAGCGACCCATGCGGCATACTTCAAGAGGATACCTGGCGCGGTCGGAATTACTATCCCAAAGCTCGTTGAAATGGCTGCCGAACAAGTGGATCTCGCTTCTGTTCCATTCGCGACCTTCATCGCCAATAAGAAGCAAAGCGGGGCTGCCGCCTCTTATTCTTTCGTGCTCCGGGGCTATGTGCGCCATTGGCTCGAGACAATCTCAGCAGAGTACGATCGCGTCCGCCTGATCGATATTTTAGAAGCAAACGAATCTTCCAGGCCGCCTATCGGCAGGCCGCGTCCAATCATTAAGGTTGCGGAGACGTAGCGGCTCGCCGACCATCCTTGGCGTCGCTCGCCATGAATTTGGGTTGCATGGCAATACCGCGTCACCGAGGAGTAAGAAGGGCTCGCGGGCGCGGATGTCGATGGGTCCACGACTCGATGCTGCAAAGATCAGCCGTGGTCAAGCGCACCATGTTATGACCGACAAGACCACCCCGCTCTACGTCGTTTGCTCCCCATGTCGACACGTTGGAAAGACTCTCGTTTCACGATTGCTCACCGAATTCCACGTCGTCAATGATCGACCCGTAGCAGCATTCGACTTGGCCGACGAAGGCCCGCAGTTGGCTGATTACTTGCCGGAAGTCACGACGATTGCTGACATCAGTGACACCCACGGCCAGATGGCTTTTTTCGACCGACTGATCGCCGACGATGTGGGTGCAAGAATCATTGATCTCGACCGTCGAGTGTTCAACAACTTCTTCACGGTCGCGCAAAAAATACGCTTTTTTGAAGAGGCTCGGCACCGTTCTATCGAACCGCTCATTCTTTTCATCACCGATCCAGATCCAAAGTCGGCCAAAGCCTACGCCGTGCTTCGGAACCAGCTTTCTCAGGCGTCTCTTCTACCGGTGCGTAATCAGATCGAGGCAGCCGATGTCCCCTATGGTGACGCGCCCTCAAAAGTAAATAGAGCTCCCACTTCGCTTGATATTCCGCTCCTTGGATTCCCGTTGCGAGCGCTGATGGACCGACAATCTTTTTCGTTTTCACAGCTTTGGCGAGGGTCGCCAACCGATCTGCCAGTGTCAGCGAATCACGAATTGTCGTGTTGGGTTGAGTGCATTTTTTTCCAATTCCGCTTGCTCGAACTTCTCCTCGGGTGCGCCTAGCGACTTAGGACGATCGTTCAAAACGATAGTGCGTAGTGGCGCTTAATGCGCCCTGGTGCTGTCATTTTTGATCGTATTTCACATTTGGTCAGCGGCTCGTACGAGGTGACTATGGGTAGTGACGACGGCACGGATTCCGAACTTGACAAGTATGCACCTAAATGGGTTCGCGAGCGGCCGGCAGCGCCTAAGCGACTGTCGGCACTTCGACATCAACACCTCGCTGGTCCGAAGAGGAAGATCGGGACCGGCGAATAAGGTCTTTAAGGCCAGAACCCGTCCCGGAGCCACCAGCACGGCCGAAGGATAGATTAGTGGCGTTGATGGAGCGTTTTGTAAGGATGGCTGCGTTTGCGACGGTCGTCGCAGCTGACCCTCGACTTACCGCAAACGACGCGCCTCCAAATAGGGCGCTCGTCTCGGCCGCTGGGATTGCAGCGGCGCCGTCCGCAACTGCACAAACACAGCAAGTGCCGATCTCACCAGCTCAGCAGCAGCAGCAAGCTGCGCTCTCCACAATCTCCAAACCGCTGGGACAAGAGCGCAGTGTCAGCATTGCCGTTCGCGGGGTACGGCAGTGAAATTCGATTTGGGATTTCTGCACCCTTTACTGGGCCCCGCCAAGGAACTCGGCCAGCATATGAAGGAGGGTATCGAGGCGGCATTCAACGTAGCCAACGCTAAAGGTGGGTGTACGGCCGCCAGCTTCGGTTGGTCGCGGCTGACGACGGCTGGCCGTGCGGGGTGTTCGTGCACCTCGCATGGCCAATTTTATCATAGGCGCTTTAGTTCAAATCTATCTCGGTGCGAATATGGACCCAGCAGCAAATCGTGCGATGCCCTAGGATGGTGCCGGGGCTCGCTTTCATCAACTCGATCAAATCCTTCATATTCTTGGCCCCAATCGAAGGATGCAACTACCAGACGGGCTCGATTGGCGCGCACCCCTCTGTCAGGCATCTTCAGGTCGGTGGATGAGCTTAAAGCTCCTAACCTTGGTTGTTTCCAGCCTGTCCATGGTTCTAAGGCAGACGACACATCTCGCTGCATCATCTTCGCTCTTGGGAACCAGCAAAGGCGTCTCCGAATAAAGGGCTCCGCAATGTGGGCAGAAGAAGGTGCGACCTTCTAGGACTGGCCCAACGTGAGGCATGTGCGCCTCCCTTGCTCAGGCAAGTTGACTGAGAAAGCGTGAAGATAGTCAATTTCGTTAGTAACTTCTAGCAGGCGTCCTCAAGGCACGAGGCCCCGATCAAGCGGCCTCTCTTATTGGCAAATTTAACCCTCGGTCGGGAACTTAAACGGTCGGCAACCGTTATTTGGTACGCTAGCGATTGTTAGGTAGGGGGAGCCCAAGATGACTCTCATTCTAATCTGGCTTGCATTGAGTGTGGTACTTGCAGCTTGCGTTTGTCGCTTGCTCGCTCTTTCAGGTCCCGGCAACCCTGAGAAAGTTATCCATACTGGATATTGGGAAAGTTTTTCTCAGAATCGGCAGTAGCTGCCTGCAACGATCCTAATAATTCAACCGACGTGTATTTTCGCCATCCCTGTGATGCTTACGTTGACTCAAATCTACCTTCAAAATCCCAAGTGATCCGCCGCACGGAGACGGGAAGCGGCTTATCAACGCTGCCAGAGCGCCTCATTCTGATAATAAGCTACTTCGGCACTTTCGGAGCACTCTTGTCGAGGGTCGCCTGGAGAGATCTCCCGGCAATCAACATCTCGATTTGTCCCAGCTCTGTATCGACATTCGCCGGTATAAGGCCGCTGCTCAGGGCACATTGCGCAGACACACACGTCTTGCTGCTCGGCGGACAGCCCTAGAACGTGACTTTACCACCACCAGCGATAGAAGTGCCGGCAGACGGGGCGCCCCACGATGAATTCCCGGTAACACTTGATGACACCGTGCCGGGTCGGACGCGCGTAAAACTGCGCCTGTTGCACTGTTGAAGCGGCGGTAGCAGCCTGCACCATGGCTGCTGCGTCAGCCGGAACGGCGACTGCATTTTGATAGCAAACGAGGCTCAGAGCGCCGGCGAAAGCTAACCCCATCAATGTCGCTCGCATGAGCTTTCTCCCCTTAGAAACGCCAAAAAACAGACTAGCTCAGACGCATTCGGCCAGGCAAGAATTCATCATACAGGAACATTGATCCGGGACGATCCGAGAGCCTCGCTTTAGCGTATTAGATTCGGACAGGTCGGCCAGGGTGGTCCTCCCGCTATTCGTCCTTCGGTGGAAAACGCGGCCCATCAATAACGCTGAGGACTAGCTTTAAGTGCTCTACGGTCTGCGTTCCCTTTCGCACCCGTATCTCTTCAACCACGCGAGCTCGGCATAGCGCGTGGCATGCGTGACCTGCCTTTTCTTTCATTCGTTTATTGACTTCTTGCGCTGGGAACAGCTGCTCGTAATCGGCGAGCGCACCGCGTGCCTCCCGACGGATCGCGTTCGGCTCTTCGCTTTCGAGCGCCAGAATGTCGGCCAATAGGCTTCAACACGCTCGTCCATGGGTTCCCCCCCGCTATTCCACCCGCGGGCCACCGATGGGATTATAAGCTAACGAACGTCTGCTGTTGAGGAATAAGCGGACATCATGCAGTCCCGCAATGTATCTTCACAACCAAGATGCTCAAACTCCCGCCACCTATTTGGGCCCTAATCTACGTTCTCACAGCTGCCGCGATCAGCTGGGTTTAGTTGGTCCAAGGTGCCCGGCTTCCCACTCGCACCGTTGGGTATCTCGTTAGTCGCAATTTCGTGGATTCTACCCGTTTGGGCCATTGTGCTCTTCCGCCGCGAGGGAGGTCGAACCTACTTCACCAACCAATCGCAAGCTTGTTACGAGCGGTCCGTATCAGTTTACCCGTAATCCAATGTATCTGGGCCTCGTCTTCTTACCCTTGGCATTGCAATCTGGGTCGGCGCGTGGCCGATGTTTGGTGCGCCCTTAGCCTTGTTCGCGACTGCTAATTGGGTCCACATCCCACTTTGAAGAAACAAAAATGCGTCGTCAGTTCGGAGCGGTGTATGACAACTACGTCGCGAGGGTGCGGCGCTGGATATGACGTCAATTGCTGTGGTGCAGGAGTCCGAGCCGCCGGCAACGGCGGTTCCTTTTTATTTTTCGCCGGTTTTGCTGCCTTTTTCAGCCCCAAATCAGGGCCGGCAACCATGTCTTAAACTTCTCGTTTAGCATGCTGGACAGCCCCCCTCGCTCGCGTAATGCTTGAGGGGTGGGGCGTGAGGCGTAGCGTATATGTCTGAGAAGCGTAGCGTCGAGGCGGGCGCGGTGTCCTTTGTCGAGCGGCTTGCCAGTTCGCAGCTATTTGCGGCGCTGTTTGGCGACGGCATGGCACTGGTCGATGAGACGGCCACTTATCTCGACGGGCCAGGCCGCCTAGAATCCAAGAAACTCGAGCGCAGTGCCGGATTGGTCTACGCGACCGAAAGCTTAAGGCTGACCAATCGGCTGATGCATCTGGCCTCCTGGCTGTTGCTGCATCGGGCCGTGAAGGAAGGCGAGATATCACTTGCGCAGGCGCACAAGGAAAAGAGCAAGGTAACCTTGGCTGCCTGCGGGCCCTGCGACCCGAAATCACTGACTTTGTTGCCGCCGAAATTGCAGGAGTTGATCACACGCTCGATGCGGTTGCAGTCCGAAGTACGCCGGCTTGATGCGACAATGCACGCTGCGACGGCGCCGAAAATCGCCGTCGACAATCCGGTGTGGCGTCAATTGGGGCTCTTGCGCGCGGCTTTCGAACCCGGCGCACGGCGTTCCGGCACGTAAGAGCCGGCGTCGTTATTTCTTCAAGAAGCCAGAGAACTTCTTCTGGAAGCGCGACAGGCGGCCGCCACGGTCGACCAGGTGCTGCTGGCCGCCGGTCCAGGCCGGGTGCGATTTCGGATCAATATCCAGATGCAGCGTATCGCCGGACTTGCCCCAGGTCGAACGCGTGGTGAATTCGGTGCCGTCAGTCATGACGACCTTGATCATATGGTAATCGGGATGGCTGTCCGGTTTCATTCTGTGGCCTTGCGTAACCGCTATTCTCGGGAAGTGGGCGGCTATATAACGCGGCGGTCGCGGTCGGACAAGCCGATGCGTTTGACCGCAAATAGCGGGCAGGGGCATTAACTGTGCACCAGTGCCGTAGACCCACCAAGAGCTTTTGCCCACCGGCCAACAGAAACGATGCAACGACAAGAGTTCCGCGCCGCGGTCGCGCTTGCCGCAGTGTTTTCGGTCAGGCTGCTCGGCCTGTTCATGATCTATCCGGTCTTTGCCAGCTATGCCGCGACACTCGGCGGCGCCAATCCCTATCTGATCGGCGAAGCGCTCGGCATTTATGGGCTCACGCAGGGACTTCTGCAGATTCCATTCGGGTTGTTGTCGGACCGGATCGGACGCAAGGTCATGATCGTCGCCGGACTGGCCCTGTTCGCGATCGGCAGCGCGGTGGCTGCGCTGTCCACTTCTATCGGTGGCGTCATAGTCGGCCGCGCCTTGCAAGGGGCGGGTGCGGTCGGCTCGGTGATCCTGGCGCTCGTTGCCGATCTGACGCGCGAGGAAACCCGCACCGCGGCCATGGCAATGGTCGGCATCACAATCGGCGCCTCGTTTATCGTCGCGCTGCTGGCCGGTCCGATCGTTGCAAAGTTCATCGGGGTAAGCGGCATCTTCTGGCTGATGGTTGGCCTTGCCATCCTCGGCATGGCGATTACCGAATTCGTCGTGCCCAAGCCGCCGCGTGTCAGCGTACATCGCGATGCGGAAGCCGTGCCGGCCTTGATCGGCGCTGTGCTGCGTGACCGCGAATTGCTGCGGCTCGACATCGGCATATTCGCGCTCCATGCCATGCTCACCGCAAGTTTTCTGGTGGTGCCGGATCTCTTGCGCGGCATTCTTGGCGTCGTCGTTCACGATCAGTGGATCGTCTATCTGCCGGTGCTGCTCGTTTCGATCGCGACCATGGTGCCGCCGATCGTCGCCGCCGAGAAATATCGCCACATGAAAGGGGTCTTCATCGGCGCCGTGGCGGCGCTCGCGGCGAGCCAGATCATGCTTTATTTCGGCGCCGCCAATATGTTCGCGCTGCTCGCGGCCCTCCTCGTTTTTTTCTCAGCCTTCAACGTGATGGAGGCGCTGCTGCCGTCGCTTATCACCAAGGTCGCGCCCGCCCACGTCAAGGGAACGGCGATGGGCGTTTATTCGAGTCTGCAATTTCTCGGCATCTTTGTTGGCGGCGTTATCGGCGGCTTTGCCCATCAGCGCGGCGGCAGCACCGCGGTATTCGCGGCCTCGACCGTGCTCGCGCTGATCTGGCTCGCAGCCGCGGCGGGCATGGCGCAGCCAAGCCATGTCACGACGCGGCTGTTGCCGCTTGGTTTAGGCAGCGGGGCGGATACGGAGCAACTGGCAATGCGATTGCGGCAGGTCCCCGGCGTGGTCGAAGCCGTCATCGTTGCGGAAGAAAACGTCGCTTATCTGAAGGTCGACGCGAAATCCTTCGACGCGGCAATGGCTGAAGCGCTGGCGGGCCAGCCGCACCGTAATCCTCCGCACGCGGAGCCCGCTTAGGGTGCGGAACGATTAAGGTGGACTTGGCCGCCAGCTCATGTGGTGAACCGGCCGGCCGCTGAATGCGTTGAAGCCGTCGCCGGTGATCACGAATCCGACTTTCTCGTAGAAGGTGATGGCGCGGCTATTGTCGGTATTCACATCGAGATTGAGCCCGCGCGGGGAGAGGCTTTTGGCCTCGGCAATGAGCTTGCTGCCGACGCCGGCGCCCCAAAATTCCGGTGCGACCACAAGCTGGTCGAGATAGAGCGTGCGGGTGTCGACGGTGACGAAACCGACGATCCGGTTTAGCGCTTCGGCGACAACGATGCTGGCGCTCGGTACGAGACTGCGGCGCCATTGCTCGCCCCACCAGGCGAATCTCGCGGCGAAATCGATATCCGGATAGGTCTTCTGCCAGGTGCGCAGCCACAGCGACAGCGCCGCTTTCTCATCGCGCGCCGCATCGTAAGCTCGCAGCGAAACCACGCTCACGGCGAAGCCGCCGCGGCTTCTGTTCCGGCCGCCTTTGCCGCCTCGCGCAACAGCCGCAGCAATTCGCGATGCATGGTTTCATTGCCGGCGACCACGTTGCCTTTGCTCAGGATGGCGTCGCCGCCGTCGAGGTCGCTGAGGAAACCGCCGGCTTCGCGCACCACGAGCGATCCCGCCGCCAGATCCCAGGGCGACAGATCGCGCTCCCAGAAAGCGTCGAGCCGCCCGGCGGCGACCCAGGCGAGATCGAGCGTCGCCGCGCCGTAGCGGCGCAGACCGGCGAAGGCGCGCTGCGCGGCGGCGATTTCGCTGCGCGCGAGCGCAAGATCGCCGCGACCGTAATGCGGCAGGCCGCAGCCAACCACCGCGTCGGCGAGGCGCTGCCGGGCGGCCACGCGGATCCGCCTGTCGTTGAGAAACGCGCCCTTGCCGCGCTCGGCGACAAACATTTCGTCATTGGCGGGATTGTAGATGAGCCCGGCCACGATCGCGCCGCTGCGCTCGAGCGCGATGGCGATGGCAAAATGCGGAATACCGTGGAGAAAATTGGTGGTGCCGTCTAGCGGATCGACGATCCAGCGATGGGTCTTGTCGGTGCCGGGATGCGCGCCGCCTTCCTCGCCGAGAAACCCGTAATCCGGGCGGGCCTTGGTGAGCTCCTCGCGCAGGATGGCCTCGGCGCGGTGGTCGGCGGCGGTGACGAAATTGCGTGGCCCTTTGAGCGAGACCTGGAGCTGCTCGACCTCGCCGAGATCGCGCTTGAGACTGCGCCCGGCACGGCGCGCCGCCTTGATCATGACATTGAGGACCGCCGAATGCAGCATGGCGGCTTGTCGTAAGGCCTGGAGCGGCGACGTCAAGCTGTGCCCGCCGCCAATCCTTTAGCTCAGACACCAGGCGCCGAGCGCCAGGATGATGACCGCGATCGGAATTCCAGCGCGGCAATAGGTCCACAGGGAAATGTGGATACCGGCGGCGCGCGCGTTCGGCGACGATGAGATTGGCGACCGAGCCGACCGGGGTGAGATTGCCGGCCAATGTGGCGCAATACGCAATGCTACAGTGGAGCAAAGCTGCGACCTGCGATCAATTGCACCGGGGGCGTCCGGTCGGGATGTAGTGTCATTTATCGATCATTGAGAGCGCTAATCGATTTTCGTCACCATTTGCGTGAAAATCTGTCGCGGCAGATTTGCTTTACCGCACATTAGATCGTCTTACACCGGACCTAATCTGCCGCGCTTCGCGCGTGCTACTGCGGTTCCATTTCCACATTGCTCCGCAGCATGTTTTTGCCGTGCAAAAAATTTGCGCGCAGGGTTGCCGACAGGACGGCGTCACACGTTATCTTCGGGACGTTAAGGCAAACCGGAGGCCTGTTCCGATGCCGACATACAAGTTCAAACTCCGGAGTAATGGAGATTGCCTCGCCGACGAGTGCGGCATTGCATTACCTGACGCTACAACTGCGCATCGTTACGCTTGCGCAGTCGCCCGCGAACTCATGCGGTGTCGGGAAACGGTTACGCGGCATTGGTGTCTCGAAGTCTACCGGGATGGCGAAGGACCCGTGTGCGATATCCTTTTTGCCAGCGTCGATCCGACACTCGATCATCTGCGGCCCGCAACGAGGACTCTGGTGGAGAGCGTCAACGCTACAAAGCGCGCGCTTGAGGATGAAATCTATAGCGCCAAGCTGGTCATGGGCGACTCGCCCGCGCTCGTCGCGGGTTCGCGCGGCAAGCCCTATCTCATAACACGCAATGGCGAAATTACGGTTCGCAGTCTCGATCAGGTTTAAAAGGCCGACAAAGTCGGGGTTGCCAAGAAGCGGGATACGCTAGGCCCGCGCCGGCCAGTGCCGCTCGCGGAACCACGACCGGTAATTCGTCATCTTCGCACGTTGCGGCGACGGCGCATGACGCTTGCAGGTTGAGGCTTCCTGGCTGTTCGCGGGCGCGCCCCAGCGCAGTTCGACGCAGTCGTTAGGGTTGTATGCCATCTCGAGATCCCAGGCACGTTCGACCACGTCCTTAAGCGCAAGCTTCCATGACGAGCCGTCGCTGCGCGTATAGGAAAACTTGCGGGCCGCAAGTTCAGAAGCGAGCACGGTTTGCATTTCGGCTTTGACCTCGGCGACGGACCTGCCGCTGGGCATAGCGTAACGTTCAGGATGCCGCGCGACACGGTCGGGATAACCGGTCACCACATCGATCGCGATCAACAGACGAAAATCCCGCGACGGAGTCGAGAAATCTTCCCAGGCGCCGGTCGTCGCGAAGATCGCAGGTCCATCCGGCATACTAACCTCGCCGTGCCCGTCCTGGTACTTGCGCCCGAGTTCGACCGCGGTGACGCGGGTGTTGACCTGCTCTTCGAGCGCGGTGATCGTTTCTTTCATGGCGCTGAACGGATCAAGCGGTTGAGGCGACATCACCTGATCCATGCGATCGTAGAAATCGTCGATCGCGAGCCGCGATTGTTCCAGTGAAAAATCCCCGTAGTCTGAATTTTTTGCGATTTGGGCATTGGTTAGCCGTCGCAAAGCGCCGTTTTCCCCACGTTCGATCGGCCGGAAGTGCTTGAAGCCGGCGCTGCCAAGCGCGGTTTCATGCGCGAACAGGAAGGTGCCGCGCCAGAACCGCTTGCGCGCGACCGTGCCGTCGGGCTCGGCATCGACGGCGAGCAAGACGCCGGCGGCCGAGCTAGACTGCGGCACGCGTCGCACCAGCATCATCACGTGACCATAGGGGTCGGCATAGACCGTTCCCGGGCGCAGCGTCTGTTGAGTCAGCGGGACGGTATAAAAATCGGTGTTGTCGTCGTTCCCGGACACGCGCACGGAGCCGGAATGAACGACGTCACCGACGATCCGCAAATATTGGGCGAATGACGGCGCGACTCCCAGCTGCTTCGGCGCCGGTACGTTGGCCGGCACCGGAGAGGCGTCGGAGTCCGGAGGCGCCGGCTGCGCGAAGGCAGTTCTTTGCTCGGATGGCGGCGGTGGACGCGTTGCTTCCGGGTGCTCGATGTTGAACCACTGGTAGCACTTGCCGCCGCGCGAGCAATTCGAATAGCCGAACGGCAGTCCCATTTTGAACGCGAAATATGCGCGCAAGAAATAGGCAAAATCGGCGCAATCGGGGCGAAGATTTATCGTCACGCTGTCTTCGCCGACGCCGAGATAATTGAACAGCAAATTGCGCGATTGATCGCGTAAGACTTCATGCCAGCCCTTCCACGACGGTTCGGTATCGAGCGGGGCGTCGAACAATTTCTCGATCCATGCCGAAAACAGATTCTCCGTCGCGCGGCTCCACGTATTGCGTATCGGCCAGACGCTGCCCGACGTCGAACGTGGCCCCGGCGGCTTTTGGGCGCTTACGGCTATTTCGCGCGCGATGGTGCCACATTCACCTCCAACGCCATTGCGTGTGAGCGCCGCGCGCCAGGTGCCAACGGTGGGGGAGGCGACCTCGGCGATCCAGAAATAGGGCGGCCCGCCGTAGCGCCCGGCAGATTTTGCAGCGATGCTGCCATCCGGCGCGATCAGCGCAAGCTCGCCATCGATGGGCTTCTCGGCGGTAAACAGGACGCGCAGCGGTGCGCCCTTCCATGGTCCGATCGGCGACGACAGAATCGCGATACCCGCCGGGTCTTCGCAAGCCGACGATGAAGTCGCAGCCTCCGATCGAAGCCCGGAGAAAGACAAGATCGTCGCGGCGAGCAGAAAATATCCTGCCTGGGCAGCGGCAAGCCGGCGCGTCAAAGCCAAGTGACCCCCCGTTTTCCCTGATCGCCTAAGAATAACGCAGAAGGCTTTGGCTGAATCATGGCGAATTTCAAAAGGGGGAACCGAGATGGGATAACGGGGAGGAGGCTTTCACGAAGCCCCGATAGCCCCTTTGCTATCGACGGGACCCTTGCCTTGCCCGCGGCTGCACTCGATAGTTGTTGCCGTGACCAAGCCTGGATACCGCGGCGCGGCCCACGCTTGGACATGGGAGGATGTGATGATGTGATGAATCTCCCCCGGCGAAACTTTCTGCAATTTGCAGCGGGTGCGGCAATTCCTTTGCCGAGGCTGGCCTTGGCGGAGGACGCCTATCCGTCGCGGCCGATCCACGTCATTGTCGGCTTCACGCCTGGAGCGTCCGCGGATGTCGCGGCGCGCGTGCTTGCCGCTACTGCAGGGCCAATGCTTGGCCAACAAATCGTCGTCGAAAACAAGCCGGGGGCCGGATCGAGTATCGCCGCCGAATATGTCGGGCACGCCGCCAAGGATGGCTACACGTTGTTCCTCGCGACCTTGTCGATCATCATCAATCAGATCACCAATCGTAACCCGTCGTTCGATCTTGTCAGGGATCTGACTCCCGTCGCGCTTCTTGAATCAGGCGCGGTTATTCTGGTCGTCAATCCCGACAGCGGACCGCGTAACGTCGCCGAGCTCATCGCGCTTGCCAAATCGAAGCCTGGTGAAGTGCTCAGCGCTACCGTGATCGGGAGTCTGCCCCACTTTGCGACCGAATTGTTCGCCCAGCGCGCCGGCATCAAGCTGACCCAGGTGCCTTACCCGGGAAGCCCGCAGACGGTGACGGACGTGATCGCCGGCCGCGCCTTGATGACCTTCGCGCCGGCTTCGTCGGTTATCGGCCAGATCGCGGGCGGTAAACTGAGAGCGCTGGCGACCGCCGCCAACAAACGCTGCAGTGCGCTGCCCGAGGTGCCGACGATTGCCGAGACCGGCATGCCGGACTTCGACACCAGCCTGTGGTTCGGCCTGTTCGCGCCGTCGGGCACGCCCCGTCGCGTCGTCGACAAGCTTGCTGATACAGCGCTAAAGGCGATGCACTCGCCTGAAGCAATCGAGACCCTGCGCAAACAAGGCTATGAACCGCTCGATGCGGGTCCGGACGAGTTCGCGGTCTTTATGCGCAGCGAGATCGTGCGCTGGACCGAGGTGGCGCACCTCGCCGGGTTGGGAACGTAGCATTGCCTAATGCTTGAAGATCGTTTTGTGCCGCCAAGCGGCGCGTTTACACGCAGCGTTGCAATTCGTTTTTCGCACTGCGATCCGGCCGGTATCGTTTACTTCCCGCACTACTTCGATATGTTCAACGGGCTGATCGAAGATTGGTACGGGCAAGAGCTCGGCTTCGATTATGCCGAACTCATTACCGGGCGCCGTTACGGCTTCCCGTTCGTTCACATTGAATGCGACTTCAAGATCCCAAGCCGAATAGGCGAGGTTATCGAGCTGACCTTGCTGGTCGAGCATATCGGCCGCTCATCGCTCGCCATCGCCATCATCTGTCACCACGACAATATCGAGCGGCTGCGCGCTCGGATGGTCACCGCGATGATGTCGCTCGACACCAAGAAGGCGGTGCCGATGCCAAAACCGTTGCGTGCTGAAATCGAATCCTACCAGCGACGGACCGCCGGCGCGTAACTCGACGACCTATCGCTTTGCTGACGCCGGCTGCGGCGCTGGCCCTGCCGCAGGGGCTTGGGCCTGCTCTGCGGATTGTGCTTTTTGCGCTGCTTCCATAGCATCGAGCCAGGGCTTTGCCGCCTTTTCGCCGGCGGCGCGGGTCTGCGGATCGAGCTTGTTGACGATATTGTCGAGCTCAAGATCGGTCTCGCCGCCGGCGCGCGAGATCAAGTGCCACTTCGTCGCCTCGGTGAGATCGATCGGGGCGCCGCGGCCACTTGCCAGAATCCGTGCCAGCCGGTCCTGAGCGATCGGACTGCCGCGCTTCGCAGCTTTGCGGAATAGCGCGGTGGCCGCTTCCTGATTGGGCGCGATCCCGTCGCCGTTATAGAGCGCGATGGCATATTCCACCTGTGCATCGACATTGTCGGCGAGCGCGGCTTGGCCCCATAGCTGAACGGCCTGATGCATGTCCTGCGGCACGCCGCGGCCCGCTTTGTAAAACGTGCCGAGCGCATATTGCGCATCGGGGCTGCCGCCCGCCGCGGCGATCCGCAAAAATTCGGCAGCGCGGGCGAGGTCCTGCGGGAACATCTGGCCCTCGATATAGAGCAAGGCCAGATCATAGGCGGCAATCGGATGACCGAGGTTGGCGGCGGCGGTAAGCCACTGCGTGCTGGCTTGGCGATCGCGCGGTCCGGCGCGACCCCTGAGTGCGAAGATCGCCAGCGCGAACATCGCGTTGCTGTCGCCGCGCGCCGCCGCCAGGCGATACCATTCTGCGGCGCGCTGATCGTCCTGCGCGACGCCAAGACCGTTCGCGTAAAGCTCGCCGAGAAGCGTCATGGCCTTGGCATCGGCCGCATTCGTTACGCGGTTGGTGGCGAGCGCGAAAGCGGTGAGAAAATAGCCGCGCTGGAAGGCGCCATAAACGAGATCGGGTGGGCGCCCCGGTTGCGCCGCCGCTGGCGGCTTCGGCACGGCGCCTTGCGTCGCCGGCGTTTGGGTCAACCCCTTTTGCGTCGCCGGCTTGTGTGCCGCCTCGTCCGGCTTCGACGGGCGCGGCGCGGTTTGCGCGAGAGCGGATTGGCTCAAGCACAGCGCCAGAATCCCCGCCGCCAATCCTGCGACCATGGCTTGCCACACCCAGCTCACCTGACTGCCTCGCTCATGATAGCGTTTGCCGCCGCAACAGCCTCGGCGGCGCCCTCGGGCTGCGACCATATCCAGTCGCCAAGCGCAATGAAATCGGCCCCGGTGCGCGATAACGGCGGCACTTCGTCCTTGCTTGCGGCATAGGCGACGCATGGCACTTCGAACAGCTCCACCCACCAGGTCAGGCATTCCTTAAGCGCGTCGAAGTCCAGCCGCCGGCCGTGACGGTCGGGGTCGCCGAACATGACGTAATCGGCCCCGGTCTCGCCCGCGAGCATGGCATCATGACGGCTGCGCAATCCGCCGGCGCCGGCGATGCGATCGGGCTTGAGCAAAGCGAGCGAGGCGGCGAAGGTCGCGATGCCGGTGAGATGCGCGCCGTCGGCGCCGGCGCGCGCCACGATATCGGCATGACCGTCGACGACGAGCGCGATCTCGCGCGGCTGCACTGCGGCGGTGATGGCTTTGACGCGCTCGATCAGCGTGCGCTCGCCGCCTTCCGCAAGGCGCAAAAGCACTGCCGCGACATCGCCGCTGCCAAGCGCAGGCTCAAGCACGACGGCGAAGTGCGCCGCGTCCGCGACTGGCGGCGTAATCAGATAGAGCCGCTGACGGAAACTCGTCCGACCCTGCGAAGTCACGCCGCTTTGCGTTCGAGGTCGGCTTTCCATTGGCCGAGCGTGGCGAGACCGTTCATCATGGCGCGGTGATTGAAGGCGCGCTGTGCGGCGGCGACATTTTCCGCTTTGCCCGACCACGCCTTCTGCGGCGACGCCTGCAAGGCGCGGCCATAAGAAAATGTCACGCGCCACGGCAGATCGCCCAATTTGTTGATGGCGTCGAGATGCGCGGTCGCCTCTTCGTCGGACTGGCCGCCGGAGAGGAACGCGATGCCGGGCACCGCAGCCGGTACGCATTCTTTAAGCATGCGCGCGGTATTTTCCGCTACCTCTTCCACTGAGGCGCGTTTGGCCGACTTCTTTCCGGGTACCGCCATATTCGGCTTGAGCACCATGCCTTCAAGCGCCACGCGATTGTAAAACAGTTCCTGGAAGGTCTCCTTCAAGACCCAGGTTGTCACCGCCACGCAGCGGTCGATATCGTGATCACCGTCCATGAGGACTTCCGGTTCTACGATCGGCACGATGGTTTCGTCCTGGCAGAGCGCGGCATAGCGCGCGAGCGCATGCGCATTGGCGGCGATGCAGCTATAGCTCGGCATGGACGCGCCGATATCGATGACGGCACGCCATTTGGCGAACTTGGCGCCCAGCCCGCGATACTCGACCAGCCGCTCGCGTAGGCCGTCGAGCCCTTCCGTGATCACTTCGCCCGCGCAGAAGGGCAGGGGCTTGGTGCCCTTATCGACTTTGATACCGGGGATCGATCCGGCCTTGTCGATCAGCTTTACCAGCGGCGTTCCGTCCTTCGCGGTTTGCCGGATGGTTTCGTCATAGAGGATGACGCCGGAAATGTATTTCGACATCGCCTCGCCACTGCGGAAGAGCATTTCACGGTAATCGCGCCGGCTATCAGACGTGGACTCCACTCCAATGGAATCGAAGCGCTTCTTGATCGTGCCGGTGGACTCATCCGCAGCCAGGATACCGCGGCCTGGCGCGACCATAGCGGTCGCGACTTTGTTCAATTCGGTTAGGTTCATCGCGTCCTCCTCGACATGCTCTCCCTTACCGCGGCGCAGTGGCGTCGTCCTCCCTTAGCGGCGTAGCTTTATGGGTTCAACAACACCTTCACGCCCGGCAGCGTCTTGCCTTCCAGTGATTCAAGGAACGCGCCGCCGCCGGTCCAAACATGCGTCATGCGTTCCTTGACCGCGGCCAGATTGAGCGCCGCCACCGTATCGCCGCCTCCGGCAAAGCTAACAAGCTTTCCGGCGGCGGTGAGTTCCGCCGCCGCCTCGGCGACCTCGATTGTACCATTGTCGAATGGCTCATGCTCGAAGGCGCCGAACGGGCCGTTCCAGACCAGGGTCTTGCTGCGCGCCAGCACTGAGACGACGTGCTCGATGCTGCGCGGTCCGATGTCGAGGACCATGTCGTCAGCGCCGATTTGGTCGACTGGGACGACACGCGAAGGGGCATGCTCGGTAAGCTGCGCCGCGACTACGCCATCGATCGGAAGCACGATTTCCCGGCTCAGCGCTCTGGCTTTGTGCATGATCTCAGCTGCGGCCTCGACCAGGTCAGCCTCATACAGGGATTTGCCGACCGATTTGCCTTGCGCGACCAGAAACGTATTCGCCATGGCGCCGCCGATGATCAGTGTCTCGACTTTGCCGAGCAGGTTGCCGAGAAGCTCGAGCTTGGTGGAGACTTTGGCACCGCCTACGATCGCAGTGACTGGATGTTCGGGATGTTCGAACGCCCGCGCTAGCGCATCCAGCTCGGATTTCATGGCACGACCCGGATAGGCGGGGAGCTTTCCTACCGTGACGATGCTGGTTGTGCTGGCATGCGCCCGATGCGCCGCGGAGAAGGCGTCGTTGACGAAAATATCGCCGAGCGCGGCAAGCTTCTTGGCAAAGTCGTGGTCGTTCTTTTCCTCGCCCGGATGAAACCTGGTGTTTTCCAGACAGAGAATGTCGCCGTCTTTCATGGCAGCGATCGCGGTTTCCGCTTTGGGCCCGATACAATCTTCGGCAAAGGCGGCCGGCCGCTTGACGAGCCGGGCCACTTCGGCCGCGACCGGGCGGAGTGAAAATTTGAGGTCGCGACCTTTGGGCCGGTCGAAATGCGAGAGCAGAATGACCTTGCCGCCCTTATCGGAGAGCTCGCGGATCGTCGGCACGATCTCCTCGATCCGGGTGGAGTCCGTCACTTTGCCGTCCTGCATCGGCACGTTGAGATCGACGCGCACCAAGACGCGTTTAGCTTTGATATCGGCGTCGTCGAGGCTGCGAAAGGACGGCATGAAAGCTTGAATTGAAAATGTGGCGCGGGCTCAGCCGAGCTTGCCCATCGCCACTGCGGTGTCGATCATGCGGTTGGAGAAACCCCATTCATTGTCGTACCAGGCCATTACGCGAACCAGCGTACCGTCGATCACCTTGGTCTGATCCATGTGAAAGACCGAGGAATGCGGATCGTGATTGAAGTCGCTGGAGACGTTCGGCGCCTCGGTATAGCCAAGAATGCCTTTGAGCTGCTGCTCGGCTGCGCGTTTCACGGCGCCGTTGATCTCGTCCTTGTTGGTGGCGCGCTTGGCGACGAATTTGAAGTCGATGACCGAAACGTTGGGTGTCGGCACGCGAATCGAGACGCCATCGAGACGGCCGGCAAGCTCGGGCAGGACCAGCCCGACCGCTTTGGCGGCTCCGGTCGAGGTCGGAATCATGTTCAGCGCGGCGGCTCGCGCGCGATACATATCTCTATGCACTTGATCGAGCGACGGCTGGTCGTTGGTATAGGAGTGCACCGTCGTCATGAACCCCTTGTCGATGCCGACTGCGTCGTTGAGCACCTTGGCGACTGGCGCAAGGCAATTGGTCGTGCAGGAAGCATTCGACACGACGGTATGCGATTTGGCGAGCTTGTCGTGATTGACGCCATAGACGATGGTCAGATCAACGCCGTCCGCCGGCGCCGAGACTAGAACGCGCTTGGCGCCGGCTTTTAAATGCGCCGAAGCCTTGTCCTTTGACGTGAAGATGCCGGTGCATTCCAGCGCCACATCGACGCCGAGCTCTTTCCACGGCAATTCCGCTGGCTCCTTTACGGCCGTGACTTTAATCGCGCCGTCACCGCAGCTGATGGTGTCGCCCTTGACGGTCACTTCGCCCGGAAAACGCCCATGGACCGAATCGAAGCGCAACAGATGCGCATTGGTCTCGACGGGCGCGAGATCGTTGATGGCGACAACTTCGATGTCGGTACGCTCGGCCTCGACAATCGCCCGCAAAATATTACGGCCGATCCGGCCGAATCCGTTGATGGCAACACGCACCGACATTTCCGATCTCCTGTTCGCAGGCCGGCTGCGGCGCGAGCGGCCCACGCTAGCAAACAATAACCTGTTCTAGGCTGTCATAGCCTACCTAAAGCCGCTTCGGCGACCTTTTCCGCGGTCAGCCCGAAATGACGATACAGATCCTTATATGGGGCGCTCGCGCCGAAGCCGCTCATCCCGACAAAAGTTCCGGCCGAGCCGATAATCGCATCCCAGCCCTGGCGGATGCCGGCTTCGACCGCGACATTGACCTTTGCTGTGCCAATCACGGCGGCACGCTCGGCTTCAGGGCGAGCCAGGAACAGCTCGAAACAGGGTACCGAAATAACACGCGCCGGAATTCTCCGCGCTGCGAGAAGCTTGCGCGCTTCAATGGCGAGCGCGAGTTCAGATCCCGAGGCAAACAGCGAAACGAGCGCCGTGCCGCCTTCGGCGGCCGCGAGCTCGTAGGCGCCGGTGGCGCAGCGGTTGCTCCCATCAAAGCCAGTCCGCAATTGCGGCAACGCCTGCCGCGTCAGCGCCAACACGCTTGGACCGTCTTGCGATTGGAGCGCGAGCTGCCAGCATTCGATGGTTTCGACGCCATCGCACGGACGAAACAACTTGAGATTGGGAATTGCGCGCAGTGCCGCGAGATGCTCGACGGGTTGATGAGTCGGGCCGTCCTCACCGAGCCCGATCGAATCGTGCGTCATGACATGTATAACGCGCTGCCCCATCAGCGCGGCGAGGCGAATGGCGGGCCGGCAATAATCCGAGAAGACCAGAAAAGTCCCGGAATAGGGAATGACGCCGCCATGCAGCGCCATGCCATTCATTGCCGCCGCCATGCCATGTTCGCGCACGCCGTAATGAATGAAGGTGCCGGCATAATCGGGGGCGCTGAGCACCTTCATGTTCTTGGCGCGCGTATTGTTCGAGCCAGTCAAATCGGCGGAACCTCCGATCATTTCCGGGGCGACCGCAGTCAGTGCATCCAGCGCGAGTTCGGAAGCGCTGCGGGTGGCTAGGTCCTTTGGCGCCTGCGCAAGTTTTTGCTTTACCTCGGCCACCGCAGGCGCGATCCGCTCGGTCACCTCGCCGCGCAAACGGCAGGTGAATTCTTCGCGCCGCGCCGGATCGAGCGCCGCCACACGCTGCTCCCAGGCGAGCCGTGCCGGACGATTGCGTTCGCCCGCGGCGCGCCACAGCGCCTGGATATCGGCGGGGATCTCGAACGGCGGGGCGGTCCAGCCGAGTTTTTGTCGTGCCGCGGCGATCTCCTCGGGCCCAAGCGGCGAACCGTGACTTTTTCCGGTGCCGCCCTTGTTGGGCGCGCCGTATCCGATCGTCGTACGGCAGGCGATCAGTGATGGCCGATCGGAGCGCCTCGCCGCTTCGATAGCGCGCGCAATCGCGGCGGGATCCTGGCCATCGATCTGGCTCGCCGCCCAGCCGGCCGATTCGAAGCGTTTCACGTGATCGACCGAGTCCGTAAGCGACGTGGCGCCGTCGATGGAAATACCGTTGTCGTCATAGAGGACGGTGAGCTTGTTCAGGCGCAGATGCCCGGCGAGCGCGATGGCTTCCTGGCTGATGCCTTCCATTAGATCGCCGTCGGAAGTCAGCACGAAAGTCGCGTGATCGACGATCTCGGCGCCGAAAATCGCGGCGAGATGGCGCTCCGCGATGGCCATGCCGACGGCATTGGCGAGTCCCTGGCCGAGGGGGCCGGTTGTCGTTTCGACGCCTGGCGTATGGCCGTGCTCGGGATGGCCCGGCGTGAGCGAGCCGATTTGGCGAAAGCGCTTGATCTCTTCGATCGTCATTTTCTCGTAGCCGAGGAGATGCAGGAGCGCGTAGAGCAGCATCGAGCCATGGCCCGCGGAAAGCACGAAACGGTCGCGGTCGGGCCAAACCGGGTCGGCCGGATCGAATTTCAAAAAGCGCGTGAACAGGACGGTGGCGATATCAGCCGCGCCCATCGGCAAACCGGGATGACCAGATTTGGCTTGTTCGACCGCATCCATTGCCAAGGCGCGAATGGCGTTAGCCATACGGTCGTGATGGGCGCGCGAGACCGCCTCACCATGCAGCTTGGCGGCGGCAGCGGAAAAAGCGGAGGCTTTGGCGACCGCGTTCGCCGTGGAAAGACGGTCCGGCTTGGTCATGACGCCTGCAATAGGACCCGCAACGGCACCTGCAATGGGAACCTGCAATCGCGGCGCGATGCGCCGTGCCGCTTTTGACAGGAAATAGCTGGGAACAGGCGGCGGACTGATAACATGTGAGACATGCAAGTCAATTCCACGCCGCCTCGCCACCGCCGTCATGCACAGGGCAAACGCCGCGGCGTTGACGTTTTCCAGCGATAGGACGTAAGCTTCTCGTCATAAATAATTGCGGTCGCACGCTTTTCACAGGTCGTGCGACGGCTTTGCCGGCGCGGATAGCGATGAGCGATACCGATCCGATCGAAGCCGCGGCGCAGCGCCTGTCGCAGGCGCTGGAAGCTTTGGAGGCGGCGGCTGAACGGCGGCGCGAAGCCGACCGTGCCGAAGGAGCGCTCGCCGAACACGTTCAAGCGCTGGGCAGCGATCGCGCACGGCTCGCCAGTGAACTGGATGAGGCAACCGCCCGCGCTCGCGCGCTGGAAAGTGCCAATCGCGAGGTTGCGCAACGAATCGATCAGGCGATCGAAACCATTCGTGGCGTCTTGGAGTTCGGCGACTAGGAAGACCAGGGTTAAGTTCCGGCGTGATCTGCGGGAGGAGCCGACAATCGAACAAAATGGTCCAAACGAAGTGGGCAGATTATGTACACCGGGAAAGTGTCCCGGGAAAGTGTCCCAGGAAACGTCCCAAGAAAATGTCTCAAGTCAGCGTAACGATTAATGGCCGCCAGTTTCGAATGGCCTGCGAGGACGGCCAGGAAGGCCATTTGATGAACCTCGCGCGCGAGCTCGACAACCGGATCAGCGGGCTGCGCAGCAAATTCGGCGAGATCGGCGACACGCGGCTGACCGTGATGGCCGCAATCACCGTCGCCGACGAACTCGCCGAGGCAGGCCAGCGCATCAAGCGGCTCGAAGAGCAACTTGCAGCGCTGCAAAAGGCCCAGGTTGCGCTGTCCGACCGCAACAAAGCGGCACAGGCGGTGATCGCAGCATCGCTCAGCAAGGCCGCCGAGCGGGTCGAGAACATCACCAAGGCACTCAATCAAACAATCGCCAATAGCGGCGTCGCGGTCGGCTAGCTTCCGCAAAGCTCTCTTCCCCGCAGATTACGTCACGCAGCTTGGCGGTACGTACCGTTGCGCATTACATTATTCTTGCGGGGCTGCACGGTGCGTTAGGAGCTCATATCCCCGGGGCCTTATCGATCCTTTAGGGAGCTGTCCCTGACCGGGCTCGTGGGCTCGGACATATGGCGCCCACCTACTTAGGTAGGGAACCCGGGATCGAGCGCTCCGACGGCCGGCGCGGCTCCGCACTCTTTTACTCCACTCTCGCGCCGCATTAATTTGCTTCGGTTGTCACGCTATGGCAGAGGCGCGACCCTCGAAGTCTGAGGACGGAAAATCGAGTGGACGCTGTCTTACAGGAGAGAACCGAACTGCGCCGCGCTGCGCAAGCACGCCGCGACGCACTTCCGGCGGAATTGCGCAAGGCAGCGGCTGAAACAATTGCTGCGCGCGCGTTTCCCCTTACCCTCGCGCCGGGCACGATTGTGTCCGGCTTCATGCCGCTTAAAAGTGAAATCAATCCGCTGCCGCTGATGCGCAAACTCTCCGAAGCCGGCGCGGAGCTTGCGCTCCCGGTGGTGGCCGGCCGCGGCAAGCCGCTGATCATGCGAAGGTGGCGCTGGGGCGCGCCGCTCGCTGCCGGGGTGTGGGGAATCCGCGAGCCGACGTCCGAGTCGCCACAAATCGAACCAGACATTCTGCTCGTGCCGCTTCTCGCCTTCGACCGCTCCGGCCACCGCATAGGCTACGGCGCGGGTTATTACGATCTAACCATCGTGCAATTGCGCGGCAAAAAGCCGATCACCGCAGTCGGGCTTGCATTCGCCGCGCAGGAAATCGTCCACGTCCCGAGAACTTCCTTCGACGCCCCGCTCGATCTTGTGCTAACCGAACAAGAGGCGATCGATTTGCGGAACGCGTAAGCATGCGCATCCTTTTTGTCGGCGACATTGTCGGACGCAGCGGCCGTACCTTTGTCTACGAGCGCTTGCCGAATCTCATTCGCGATTGGAAGCTCGATCTCGTCGTCGCCAATGGCGAGAATGCCGCCGGCGGCTTCGGCATTACCGAGACGATCTACCGGGAGTTCATCGACGCCGGCATCGATGCGATCACGCTCGGCAATCACGCCTGGGATCAAAAAGAGGCGCTCGTCTTCATCGAGCGCGCGCCGCAGCTCGTCCGCCCGATCAACTATCCCGCGGGCACGCCGGGCCGCGGCGCGGCGGTGATCAAGACCAAAAATGGCGCGCGCGCACTGATCGTCAACGCGATGGGGCGCGTTTTCATGGATCCGCTGGATGATCCTTTCGCCGCCGTCGACCGCGAACTGATGGCATGCGCGCTTGGCAAAGATGCCGACGCCGTCATCGTCGACTTTCACGGCGAGGCGACCAGCGAGAAACAGGCGATGGGATTTTTTTGCGACGGCCGCGCCACGCTTGTCGTCGGCACCCACACGCATGTGCCGACCGCGGACCTGCGCATCCTAGCCGGCGGCACGGCCTACATGACCGACGTCGGCATGACCGGTGATTTCGATTCCATTATCGGTATGGCTAAAGAGGAGCCGCTGCAACGTTTCCTGCGGCGCGTATCCTCGATGAGATTTGAGCCGGCAAATGGACCGGCCACATTGTGCGGGCTTGCGCTGGAAACCGATCCCGCCTCCGGGCTCGCCAACAGGGTCGCTGCGATCCGGCTCGGCGGTGCGTTGGAACAATCGCGGCCGGCATTTTGGGACTAGTCGCTCCATTCTTGAACTGTGCGCTGGCGCACCATAATAAAAAGACAATTGCCTCCTCACTGTTGCTTTAGGAATTCGCCGAGGAACTACCGATGGCCGGACATTCGCAATTCAAGAACATCATGCACCGCAAGGGCCGCCAGGACGCGGCCAAGTCGAAGCTGTTCGGCAAGCTTGCCCGCGAAATCACCGTCTCGGCCAAAATAGGACTGCCCGACCCAACGATGAATCCGCGCTTGCGTGCGGCCATTATCGCTGCTCGCGCCGAGAACATGCCCAAGGACAATATCGAGCGAGCGATCAAGAAGGCGACCGGCGGCGAGGGCGAGAACTACGAACAGATCCGCTATGAGGGTTACGGGCCGGGCGGCGTCGCTGTCATCGTCGAGGTCTTGACCGACAATCGCAATCGCACCGCCGGCGAAGTGCGTTCGACTTTCACCAAGAGCGGCGGCAATCTCGCCGAAACCGGCGCGGTGTCTTTCATGTTCGACCATGTCGGCGTCATCGAATACGACGCCAAGGCGGCGAGCTCGGAGGCCATGTTTGAAGCCGCGCTCGATGCCGGCGCCGATGACGTCGTGTCGAGCCCCGACGGCCACGAGATTTACGCCGCGCAGGACAAGTTCGGCTCGGTCGCCAAGGCGCTTGAGGCCAAATTCAATGAGCCGCGCAAAGCCTCGCTGGTCTGGCGCCCGCAGAACACCGTCGCCGTGAACGACGAGCAGGGCGAGAAACTCTTGAAGTTAATTGAGAACTTGAACGAGCACGACGATGTCCAGAATGTCTATGCGAATTTCGAGGTCTCAGACGCGCTCTTCAGCCGCATGAGCGCCTAGCACGGAGCTGACCGGCCTATGGCCGCCATTTCGCTTTAGCTTTTGTGTGCAGGCGCGCTTTCGCAACGGCCGATATTCGGTCGCCCATCATGCTATGAACGGGGCGGCATGACCCGCCCGATTCGCATTCTTGGCATCGATCCCGGGCTCCGCCGCACCGGCTGGGGCGTGGTCGAAATTGCAGGCAGTCGGCTCGGCTTTATTGGCTGCGGATCTGTGGCGACCAACGACCGCCATGCGCTCGCGGCGCGGCTTTTGGCGATCCACGATGGCCTGGTGCGGATCGTCGACGAATATCGTCCCGACGAGGCCGCCGTGGAGGCAACCTTTGTCAACAAGGACGCCACCGCGACATTAAAGCTTGGCCAGGCGCGCGGCATCGCCATGGTGGTGCCCGCCAAGGCCGGATTGGCTGTCGCCGAATATGCGCCGAACCTCGTGAAAAAGAGCATTGTCGGTGTCGGTCATGGCGGCAAGGCGCAGGTTCGCATGATGATCGGGGTATTGCTGCCGAAGGCTCATCCGCCCACCGATGACGCTGCCGATGCCCTTGCCATCGCCGTGACCCATGCGCATCACCGCCAAAGCGTGGTGGCGAAGGCGGTCGCGTTATGATCGGCAAGCTCAAAGGCGTGATCGAATACTATGGCGAGAACTCCATCATCGTCGATGTCGCCGGCGTCGGCTACGAGGTCTATTGCTCGGCCCGCACATTGCAGGAGCTTCCAGGCATCGGCCAACCGGCTACGCTCTCAATCGAGACGCATGTGCGGGAGGATCAGATTCGCCTGTTCGGTTTTTTGACCGAGCTGGAACGCGAATGGTTCCGGCTCCTGCAAACCGTCCAGGGTGTTGGTGTCAAAGTCGCGCTCGCCGTGCTTGGCACGCTCAAGCCTGCCGAGCTCGCATCCGCGATCGCGATGCGCGATAAAGCCACGGTGGCGCGCACGCCGGGGGTTGGCGCCAAAGTAGCAGAGCGCATCGTCACCGAGCTTAAGGACAAGGCGCCGGCCTATACCAATATCGATCCGGCGCTCGTGCGCTTCTCCGGCGCGCTCGAAGACAAGCGGGCGCCTGTGCCGGTCAGCGACGCAGTTTCGGCGCTGGTCAATCTCGGTTACGCGCAAGCGCAAGCCGCGGCTGCGATCGCGGCCGCGGCGCGCAGTGCCGGCGAAGGCGCCGAGGCGACGACATTGATACGACTGGGCTTGAGGGAATTGGCGAAGTGACGCGGCAGGCGAAGCTTGGCAAAGCCGATCAGAAACTGATCGCCGCAGCGCGTGCAGCGATCAAGCGCTGCTATCGCGACGACTGGCAGGAAGTCGGCGCGGCCCTGCGCACACGCTCGGGCAAAATCTTCACCGGCGTCAATCTCGACGCTTATCTCGGCCGCATGGCGGTGTGCGCGGAGGCCGTCGCGCTCGGCCATGCCGTCGTCGATCTTGGCGATGCCGGCATCGACACGATCGTGGCGGTGCGCCATCCCGCGCCCGATGACGACGATCGGACCATTGCCGTGGTCTCGCCCTGCGGCGCGTGCCGTGAACTGATTTTCGATTATGATCGCAAGGCGCGGGTGATCGTGCCCAACGGCAAATCGCCGGCAGTGGTGGCGATCGCCGATTTACTACCGAACAAATATACGCGGGGGCCTGAACGTTGAGCGGCGATCCCGGACGCAAACTGGTCATCGCCGAGCGCCGCGACGAAGACGCCGCGGAAGCGAGTTTGCGGCCGCAGCGATTGAGCGAATTCATCGGTCAGCGCCAGGCTTGCGCCAATCTCTCAGTGTTCATTCAGGCGGCGCGGGCGCGCCGCGAGGCGCTCGACCACGTGCTCTTCGTTGGCCCGCCGGGGCTCGGCAAGACGACGCTGGCGCAGATCGTGGCGCGCGAACTCGGCGTCAACTTCCGCGCCACGTCCGGCCCCGTCATCGCCAAAGCCGGTGATCTCGCCGCGCTCCTCACCAATCTCGAAGCGCGCGATGTGCTTTTCATCGATGAGATTCATCGCCTCAACCCGGCGGTCGAGGAAATCCTTTATCCGGCGATGGAGGATTTCCAGCTCGATCTGATCATCGGCGAGGGGCCTGCAGCGCGTTCGGTGAAGATCGATCTCGCCCCTTTCACGCTTGTCGGCGCGACGACGCGCGCGGGCCTTCTTACCAATCCGCTGCGCGACCGCTTTGGCATTCCGGTTCGGCTGAATTTTTATAGCGAGGCCGAGCTGGAAGAGATCGTCAATCGCGGCGCCCGCGTGCTTGGCATCGGGCCCACCGCTGACGGCGCCAATGAGATCGCGCGCCGCGCCCGCGGCACGCCGCGCATCGCCGGACGATTGCTCCGCCGCGTGCGCGACTTTGCCGCCGTCGCCGGTGCCGCGGCGATCGATCGGGCGGTCGCCGACAAAGCTTTGGCGGCGCTCGAAGTCGACGCGGCCGGACTCGATGCGATGGATCGGCGTTATCTCTCGACGATCGCCGTTAATTACGGTGGCGGCCCGGTCGGCGTCGAGACGCTCGCCGCCGCTTTGTCGGAGCCGCGCGATGCGATCGAGGACATCATCGAGCCGTATCTGATCCAGTGCGGGTTCTTGCAGCGCACGCCGCGTGGGCGGCTCGTCACGGCGCATGCGTTCCGCCATCTCGGCATGCCCGAGCCGGCGCGCGATCCGGCGCAGTTCGGATTGTTCGGCTTGGAGGAGGAGGATTAATCGAGTGAAGCGTAGCTACGAAGGCGGCTGCCATTGCGGGCGGGTGCGCTTTCGCGTAACGGCGGATCTGACGCGCGTCACCGAGTGCAATTGCTCGATTTGCAGCAAAAAGGGCTTTCTGCATCTCATCGTGTCGCCGGATGCATTCGAGCTCTTGAGTGGCAAGGATGCGCTGACCACGTACCGTTTCAATACTGGCGTGGCACAGCATACCTTTTGCGCTAGTTGCGGCATTCATCCGTTTTACATTCCACGATCCGATCCCGATAAGATCGATGTCAACGTGCGCTGCCTCGATGGCATCGACGTCGCTGCGCTTCGGATTGGTCACTTCGACGGCCGCAACTGGGAAACCGCGATGACCGGACGCGTGCCGTGGAGATAGCGCAGTGAGTAATCTTGAGCTTGACGGCGAGATCCGCGACGGCCGGCACCTTCTGAGAGTACGGGTCTATTACGAAGACACCGATTTTACCGGCATCGTCTATCACGCCAATTACCTGCGCTACATGGAGCGCGGGCGGACCAATTATTTGCGCCTGATCGGCGCCGATCACCGCGCTCTGTTCGAGGCGACCGAAAAAGAAGCGCCGGGCTTTGCCTTTGTGGTGCGCTCGATGAATATCGAATTTCTCAAACCGGCGCGCATGGACGACATTCTCGAGATCGTCACCGAGCCGGAGGAAGTGAAGGGGGCCTCGACGACGGTGCGCCAGCGCGTCATGCGCAGCGACGAGCTCCTGGTCGAGGCGCATGTCCGGGTCGCCTTTATCAGCGGCGGCCGAGCGCGGCCCATCCCGAAGCCGCTCCGCATCGCCATGAAGGCGGACCAGGAAGCGGGTGGCGGCGTAAGCTCGCCGTATTAGCTATAGTGCACGATGAATTTCGCCCTTTTTGAAACCGCGATCGGATGCTGCGGCATCGTGTGGAGCGAGCGTGGCATTGCTGGCGTGCAACTGCCCGAGCGCAGCAAGGCCGCGACGCGCAACCGTCTACTGCGGCGCTTTCCCATGGCACGCGACGGTGCACCCCCTCCCGAGGTGAAGCGGGCTATCGACGATATTACCGCGCTGGTCGGCGGCGAGCGCAGAGACTTGAATCATCTGACGATCGATGTCGGCGCGGCGCCGGAGTTTCATCGACGCGTTTACGAGGTCGCACGCCGCATCCCTGCCGGCGCAACGCTCTCCTATGGCGAAGTCGCAGAGCGTCTGGGAAACCGCACTCTGGCCCGTGACGTCGCGGAAGCATTGTCGCAAAATCTCTGCCCCATCATTGTGCCCTGTCATCGGATACTAGCAGCCGGGGGCAAGCCTGGCGGCTTTTCCGCCCCCGGCGGGGTGGCAACAAAGCTTCGGCTGCTGACGATCGAGGGTGCACAACCCGAAGGCCCCATGCTGTTCGACCGACTGCCACTGGCTGCACCGAGGACGCGGCGTTAACGGCACATTAACGACAACCGGGCTTCGTAGCCGGAGATAACCGGGGGTGCGCCCTAGTTTGGACACGTTTCGCGATTGATTTCGCCGGTGCCGGTGACGGGCCGGCTTGGGGTTCCGGTTTGGGGTCCGGGCTTCGGGTCATCGTGAAAATTCCTGGTCGGCGTGCGGGAAGTACCCCCGCCTCTGACGGCCCTTTGAACCCGCGCTGTCAGGCATCGTTCCGGTTAGGGTTCTTGGTCCCGGTCCGCCGGGCAGTTCGGCCGGGGCCGGCTTAAGGGACGCTCTATGAATCCTGCCGACATCGCGTCGTCGGTCGCGCCGCTGACATCCTCCAATCTTTCCCTGTTCCACCTATTTTGGCACGCCCATTGGATCGTGGAATCGGTGATGGCCGGGCTGCTTATTAGCTCGGTCTGGGTCTGGGCGATTGCAATCGACAAGACGCTGTTGTTTGCGCGCTTGCGGCGCGCCGGCGATCATTTCGAGGAAGCGTTCTGGTCGGGGCAATCACTCGAGGAGCTCTACAAGTCGCTCGCCACGCAGCCCGGCCATTCGACCGGTGCGTTGTTTGTCGCCGCGATGCGCGAGTGGAAGCGCAGCCTCGAGGGCCACGTCCGCTCGCTCGCCGGACTACAGATGCGCATCGAGAAGGTCATGGACGTCGCGATCGCGCGCGAAGTCGAACACATGGAACGCCGGCTGCTGGTTCTCGCCACGGTCGGTTCGGCCGGCCCGTTCATCGGCCTGTTCGGGACGGTTGCCGGCATTATGACCAGCTTCCAGTCGATCGCTGCCTCGCAGAACACCTCGCTCGCGGTGGTCGCGCCTGGGATCGCAGAGGCGCTGTTTGCCACCGCAATCGGCCTTGTTGCCGCCATCCCGGCGACCATTTTTTATAATAAATTCAGCAGTGAGGTGAATCGTCAGGCGCAGCGGCTCGAAGGCTTCGCTGACGAATTTACCGCGATCTTGTCGCGACAGATCGACGAGCGCGGGTGAGGGCAAGTCATGGCGGCAGGCATCGCTAGCATTGCCTCGGCCGGTGACGGCAAGCGCCGCCGGCGCCGTCCGGTCATGAGTGAAATCAACGTGACGCCGTTCGTCGACGTCATGCTGGTGCTATTGATCGTCTTTATGGTCTCGGCTCCGCTGCTCACCGTCGGCGTGCCGATTGACCTGCCGCAGAGCCAGGCCAAGGCTCTCGAACAGAACAACGAGCCGCTGACGATCTCGGTCAATGATCACGGCCAGATATTTCTGCAGAACGACGAGATCAAGCTCGATGACCTGTTGCCGAAGCTCAAAGCGATCATCGACGCGCGCCACGGCAGCAGCAACGATCTCATCTACATTCGCGGCGACCGCACCGTTGGTTACGGCACGATGATGCGGGTGATGGGCCGCATCTCGGGAGCGGGCTATCATCGGGTCGCGCTCGTAACTGAAGTCGAGCAGGGCAGCCAATGAAACCCGGCATGCTAAAGCCTGGCATGACGATATCCTGTGCCGGCCACGCCGCGGCGCTGTTCTTCGGTCTCATGGCCATTTCGGCTCAGCCGATGGAGGCGCCTCAGGTACAAACGCTGCCGGTTTCCTTCATTTCGGAAAAGGATTTCAGCCAGCTCAGCCAGGGCGTCAAGAATACGCCAGAGCTGAAAATCCCGGATCCCAAGCCGCTTGCCGACAAGATCGATCTACCGAAACCGGTGGACCAGCTCGCGCCGAAAGTCGCCAATAAGCCGGAGATCACAACGGAAGCGTCGAAGCCTGCGGCGCCGAGCAAGCCCGAGACAAAACCCGAGGCGAAGCCGGAGGCTGCGACTGAAACCAAGCAAGCGCAGAAACCGGCCGACAAGCCCGACAAACCGAAGCCGGCGGAATATCGCCCGGACCAGATCGCCAATCTGCTCAAGAAGGACGCCGCCAAGGAGCAGCCCAAGCGGGACGCGCCGACGCACGACAGCAGCCCGAAATTCGACGCCAATCAGGTTGCGCAATTGCTCGACAAGCGCGAACCGCAGCGTCAGCTCGCGGCGGCGCAGTCCGTCAACGATACAACGACGCTTGGCGCCTCGATGGGCGCGCCCGGTGCGCAACTGTCGCAGAGCGAAATCGATGCTTTGCGCGCCCGTATTTCCAGCTGCTGGAGCCCGCCCCCGGGCATTGATGCGAACTCCAAGCTGTATGTCGTTCTCCGCGTCTTGTTCAAATCCGACGGCTCGATGTTGCAGGCGCCTACGGTGGTCGAAGGCACGGCTTCCGCGCTTGGTCCAGCGCTGGCCGAAAGCGCCAAGCGCGCCTTGCTCTTGTGCCAGCCGTTCACGATGCTGCGGCCCGATCATTACGATCAATGGAAAGATCTGGAACTTAAATTCGATCCACACGAACTACTCGGCGGGTGATTTCAGCGAACAAGCCTCATGATTGTACAATATCGATCCGGTTTTCTGCTTACGCGACGCCACACGCTTGCTCTTGGTGCGCTGGGCGTGAGTTTGGCGGCGATGACGCGCCCTGCCAGCGCCATCGTGCGGCTGGATATTACCGAGGGCAATTTTCAACCGCTGCCGATCGCGGTGCCAAAATTTTTCGCCGCCGGCCAGGACGACGGCGAGACGGCGAATGCCGTCACCCAGATCATTACTGCCAATCTGCAACGCAGCGGATTGTTCGCGCCGATCGATCCGACAGCCTATGTCGAGCGGATTGCCAGCGTCGATGCCGTGCCGCGCTTTCCGGATTGGCGCACCATCAACGCCCAGGCACTGATCACCGGCCGCATCGGCCGCGTGGCCGACGGCCGGCTCCAGGCGGAATTCCGCTTGTGGGACGTGCTTGCCGGACAGCAGCTTGACGGCAAGCAATATCTCACCACGACCGATAATTGGCGCCGCATCGCTCACATTATTTCGGACGCGATTTATGAGCGGCTGACCGGACAAGGCGGCTACTTCGACAGCCGCGTCGTCTTCGTCGACGAGACCGGCCCGGGGGAGCGGCGGATCAAGCGGCTTGCCATCATGGATCAGGATGGCGCCAACGTGCGCTATCTCACTCGCGGCGACGACTTGGTCCTCACCCCGCGGTTCTCGCCGTCGACGCAGGAGATCACCTATATGGCCTATGGCCAAGGTGATCCGCGCGTTTATTTGTACAATATCGAAACCGGGCAGCGCGAAATCGTCGGCAACTTTCCGGGCATGAGCTTCTCGCCGCGGTTTTCGCCTGACGGCCAGCGCGTGATCATGAGCTTGCAAGAGGGCAGCAACTCGAATCTTTTCGTGATGGATTTGCGCTCCAAAGCAACGACGCGGCTCACCGACAGTCAGGCGATCGATACCGCGCCCTCATATGCGCCCGACGGCGCGAAGATCTGCTTCGAGTCCGACCGGGGTGGCCGGCAGCAGATCTATGTGATGGGCGCGACCGGGGGCTCCGCGCAGCGCATCAGCTTTGGCGATGGAAGCTATTCCACGCCGGTTTGGTCGCCGCGCGGCGACTTCATCGCATTCACCCGGCAGTCGCAGGGTAAATTTGCCATCGGCGTCATGAAGCCTGACGGCAGCGGCGAACGCATCCTGACCGAAGGCTTCCACAACGAAGGCCCGACATTCTCGCCGAACGGCCGGGTCATTATGTTCTTCCGTGATCCGGGCGGCAGCGCCGGACCGTCGCTTTATTCGGTCGATATTTCCGGGCGTAATGAGCAGCGCATTCCGACCCCGAGCTATGCGTCCGACCCGGCTTGGTCGCCATTGTTATCGTGAGGTCCAGCGGTTCCACAGAGTCGCCGCATTGACGTCTCATTAACCATTGCAAAAGCTTTCGGGGAAATCCGCAGGGTCGGGGGCGAGTCGCAAGGTCCTATCAAGGTTGACGGAACCTTCGCTTAACGAAAGCGCTGCTAGACCCACTGGGGACAATCGGGTCCACCGCGCTCTGGCTCGGACCCGCGGAATATGGAGGGCACCCGAATGAAAATGGTCAGTCTTCTTCGCGGCGCCAAATTCGTTGCTGCGATCCTGGCAACGCTCGCGATCGCCGGCTGCGCCAAACAGAACGACCAAAGCGCTTTGGCCAGTGCCGCGGTGCCGGGCAGCCAGCAGGACTTTGTGGTGAATGTCGGCGACCGTGTTTTCTTCGATACCGATTCATCGGAGCTTTCCGATCAGGCGCGGGCGACGCTCGACAAGCAGGCGCAATGGCTGAACAACTACAACCGCTATGCCTTCACGATCGAAGGCCACGCCGACGAGCGCGGCACGCGCGAATACAATATCGCGCTTGGCGCGCGCCGCGCGGAGACAGTGCGCGAATACCTGGTTTCGCGGGGCGTCTCGGGCCAGCGCATGCGCACGATCTCTTATGGCAAGGAGCGGCCGGTCGCGGTGTGCAACGACATTTCCTGCTGGTCGCAAAATCGGCGTGCGGTAACGGTGCTCGATCAGAGCTCGTAGGCCATCTTGCCGGCAGTAATGGGCGATCTGACTGCATCGGCGCCGCGACGGCGCCGATTGCGTTTTGCGCAGCGCGGCGAGCCGCTTGCAGTCACAATTTGCTCGCAGGACGCGCTATGGTAGGGCAGGGGTGATCGTAAAAAAGTCTAAAGCGATGATCCGCTCAGCTTCCCTGCTCGCCGTGATGGGCGCGCTATGGGCCGGCGGGCTATGGGCCGGTGCCGCTCACGCCCAAGTGTCGGACGCCGACCTCGTCACGCGCATCGACCGCTTGCAGGCGCGCATCCGCGAGCTCACCGGCACGGTCGAGGAATTGCAATACCGCAATCAGCAGCTCGAGCAGGAAGTGCAGCGCCTTCGCGCCGGCGCTCCTCCATCAGCGTCGCCGCCGAGCGCGCAAAACTCTCCGCCGCCGCGCTCTTCGCCGCCACAATATCCGCCGCCCGCGGTGCCGTATCCGGCGGCGCAGGCACCCGGCGCGATCGACGCTGCACCGCCGCCGGCCATGCCATCGTCGGTGCCGTCGTCCGTACCGGTCATCGCCGGAGAAGCTCCTGCCTATCCGTCACGGCGCGGCGATGCCTTCGATCCGAGCCGCAATCCGAATGCGCCTGGAGCGCCGCGACCGCTCGGCAGCAGCACAGATGCCAACGAGCCGCCGCCCGCCGTCGCCACGACCGCGCCGCCGCGCCAGGTGGGTGCTCCACTCGATCTTTCCAGCCCCTCGGCGCCTCCGACTGGCAGCGTCAATCCATCCGCGGGCAGCACTCTGCCACCCTCGCCGCCGATCAATCCCAGCGGCACCGGCGCCATACCTAGTGCTGTCCCTAGTGCCGTTCCTGGCGCCGTCCAGGCGGCGCTCCCGCCGGGGAACACGCCGAAGGACCAATATGACTTGGCCTACGGCTATGTGCTGCATAAAGATTTTACTCTTGCTGTGCAGACGTTCCGCGATTTCTTACGTAAGTATCCGAGCGATCGGCTTGCTCCCGAGGCGCAATACTGGCTCGGCGAAAGTCTGTTCCAGGAGAAGCAATATCGCGATGCCGCAGAATCATTTCTCACCGTTTCGACCAAATACGAGAACACCGCGCGCGCGCCGGACGCGCTATTGCGGCTCGGTCAATCGCTCGCTGCATTGGGCGAAAAAGAAGCCGCTTGCGCCTCGCTCGGCGAGGTGCTGCGGAAATATCCGCGCGCTCCGCTCAACGTGAAGCAGAGCGTCGACCGTGAGCAGAAGCGCACGCACTGCTGATCAAGCCCTTCGCGACGACGAAGCGGGCGCGTTATTCTTCGGACTGGAAAACTCGCGCGGCCTCATTCTGGCGGTTTCCGGCGGAGCCGACTCCACAGCACTGCTTGTGCTGGCGGCGCGCTGGGCGAAACAGCTCAAGCATCCGCCAAAACTAGTCGCGGTCACCATCGATCACGGTTTGCGCGCCGAAGCGGCGCGCGAGGCCGCGGCGGTGAAGCGACTGGCGCGCCGCCTCGGCGTTGCGCACCGCACGCTGCGCTGGCAGGGCAGAAAGCCGGCGACGGGGTTGCAGGAAGCGGCACGCAACGCGCGCTATCGGCTGCTCGCGCAGGCCGCCGCAAGCGCCGGCTACGTGCACATTCTCACCGCGCATACAATGGACGATCAGGCGGAGACCGTGCTGTTCCGCTTGGCGCGCGGCAGCGGGCTCGTGGGATTATCCGGCATGGCGTCGGTCGCGCCGCTGCCTCTCGGAGAGGACCGAACGGTCTTTCTGCTGCGGCCATTGTTGCGTGTCCCCAAGGCGCGACTGCTTGCAACATTGCAGGCCGAGGGCATTGCGCACAGCGAAGATCCGAGCAATCGCGATCCGCGCTTTACCCGGGTTCGGCTGCGGAGCTTGATGCCGGATTTGGCGCGCGAAGGATTAAGCGCGCGCGGCTTGTCGCGGTTCGCAGCACGCATGCGGCGGGCGGACTTGGCGATCGAAGTCGCTGTCGGCGCGGCGCGGAACGCGCTGGCGCCGCTGCCCTGGCCCGAGCGGGGCCCCGTCCGTTTTGACACGGCGCGATTCGCGCACCTGCCGCCGGAAGTTGCGCTGCGGCTCCTTGGCCGCGCGATTTCGCACACCGGCGACGAAGGGCCGGTCGAGCTTGCCAAGCTCGAATCACTTTACGAGGAGATGCGGCAGACCGCCTCGCGGCTGCGCCGGACGCTAGCGGGCGCGCTCGTGACCCTCGATAGCGACTGGATTGCGGTCGAACGTGCCCCCGGCAGGCGATTTCGGCGGGCTGCCGCGTCTCGGCGCCGCACCGCAGCCATGCCGAAACGCAGCAAGAAGAGCTTTACGAAATAGAGTAATAAAGCTCACCAGAGACGAGGTTCTCGCGTCGATTCCCTTGGCAGGGGGCGTGCGCGCCCCTACATTGGCTGGTATCGGGGACGCGAAGCCGCCACGATTTGCGGGCAGGACTCCGCCTTCCGCGCGGAGCAAGGACACAAGATGAATGCCAATCTGCGCAATTTCGCCCTGTGGGTGATCATCGTCCTGCTTCTGCTCGCACTGTTCACGCTGTTTCAAAATCCCGGCCAGCGCACGACATCACAAGATATTTCGTTCTCGCAGCTTCTCAACGAGGTCGATCAGGGCCGCGTGCGCGACGTGCTCATCCAGGGTCCGGAGATCCACGGCACTTACACCGATGGACGCAGCTTCCAGACCTATGCGCCTAGCGATCCGTCGCTGGTGCAGCGTTTGTACAATAAAGGCGTGCAGATCACGGCGCGGCCGCAGTCCGACAACGTGCCATGGTTCGTTTCGCTGTTGATTTCGTGGCTGCCGTTTGTCGCCTTGATCGGCGTTTGGATCTTCTTGTCGCGGCAGATGCAGGGCGCCGGCGGCAAGGCGCTCGGCTTTGGCAAGAGTCGCGCCAAGCTTCTGACCGAAGCGCACGGCCGCGTCACATTCGAGGACGTCGCCGGCGTCGACGAAGCCAAGCTCGATTTGCAGGAAATTGTCGAATTCCTGCGCGATCCCGCGAAATTCCAGCGGCTCGGCGGGCGCATCCCGCGTGGCGTGCTGTTAGTCGGTCCGCCCGGCACCGGCAAGACGCTGCTCGCGCGCGCCATCGCCGGCGAGGCCAACGTGCCGTTCTTCACGATCTCCGGCTCCGACTTCGTCGAGATGTTCGTCGGCGTCGGCGCCAGCCGCGTCCGCGACATGTTCGAGCAGGCCAAGAAGAATGCGCCGTGCATCATCTTCATCGACGAAATCGACGCGGTTGGCCGGCATCGCGGCGCCGGACTCGGCGGCGGCAATGACGAGCGCGAGCAGACGCTCAATCAGCTGCTCGTCGAGATGGACGGTTTCGAAGCCAACGAAGGCATCATTCTGATCGCAGCGACCAACCGGCCGGATGTGCTCGATCCCGCTTTGCTGCGCCCGGGCCGTTTCGACCGGCAGGTCGTGGTGCCTAATCCGGACGTCGTCGGCCGCGAACAGATTCTCAAAGTCCACGTGCGCAAGGTGCCGCTGGCGCCGGATGTGAACCTGAAGACAATCGCACGCGGCACACCCGGTTTCTCCGGCGCCGATCTCATGAATCTCGTCAACGAAGCTGCCTTGATGGCAGCGCGGCGCAATAAGCGCATGGTGACGCAGGTCGAGTTCGAAGACGCCAAAGACAAGGTGATGATGGGCGCCGAGCGCAAATCGCTCGTCATGACCGAAGAGGAAAAGCTGCTCACCGCCTATCACGAGGGCGGCCATGCCATCGTGGCGCTAAACGTCAAGGCCACCGATCCGGTGCACAAGGCGACCATCATCCCGCGCGGCCGCGCGCTTGGCATGGTCATGCAATTGCCGGAACGCGACAAGCTATCAATGAGCCGCGAACAGATGACCTCGCGCCTTGCGATCATGATGGGCGGCCGCGTCGCGGAGGAGCTGGTATTCGGCCGCGAGCGGGTGACCTCGGGTGCGGCTTCCGACATCGAGCAGGCGACCAAGCTTGCGCGCATGATGGTGACGCGTTGGGGTCTGTCCGACGAGCTCGGCACCGTCGCCTACGGCGAGAATCAGGAAGAAGTCTTCCTCGGCTATTCGGTGGCGCGCCAGCAGAATATTTCGGAAGAGACGGCAAAGAAGATCGATGCCGAAATCCGGCGGCTGGTCGAAGACGGCTATGACGAAGCGCACTCCATTCTCACCACCAAGCGCGCCGATCTTGAGACTTTGGCCAAAGGCCTGCTCGAATTCGAGACGCTAACCGGCGACGAAATCAAGGATTTGCTCCTGGGTAAAAGGCCCAATCGCGAGTCGGTCATCGAGCCGCCTGCAACGCCGCGCGCCTCCACGGTGCCGACCGCCGGCGTCGGCCGCAATCGGCCACGGCCTGAAACTGGTCCCATGGAGCCGCAGCCACAGGCTTGAGCTAAAGACACGCCGAATCGCTGCGGCGTGATAGTGAGGGAACTGCCGTCGTGAATTCGTTCCGACCGCGCGCTTGCGCGGCCGGATGTTGTTTGAGGCGCCGCTTTGCTGGGGGCTGCTCAATGCGAAATATCCTTGTCGCCGTGACCGTTTCCGCTCTGCTAGGGATTCCGACGCAAGCGTCCAGCCAGCAAGTATTGCAACCGGCGCAATCGGCGCCCCGTCAGACGCAATCCGGACCGGCCAAAGCTGCCGTTCCCGCGAAACCGCCGACACAAGCTGCAAGGCCCGCCGCGCAGCCCTCGACGCCTGAATCGCGCTCGGCAGCAGAGCTGGCGCGGTCAGCGGACCCGGTGTTTGATGAGGACACCTTTCTGCGCATCAAGCAGACATTGCTCAGCTATGCCGACATTCAGGTCCGCGGCGGTTGGCCGGCTTTGCCGCCCGACGTCAAACTCGCATCCGGCGCCAGCGGACCCGAAGTCGCGCTGCTGCGCAAGCATCTGGTCATCACCGGCGACATGCCGGCGAATGCGGAGCTGAGCGCGAGTTACGACGACGCCGTGGTCGAAGGGGTAAAGAAATTTCAATTGCGTCACGGTCTCGACGCCAGCGGCAGCGTCGGCCCGCAGACGGTGAAAGCACTTAACGTTCCGGTTCCGGATCGCATTAAACAACTCGAAGCCTCGCTCGAACGGTTGCGCGGCCTGGATTTTATCTTCGCCGAGCGCTACGTCGTCGTGAACATTCCAGCCGCATTCGTCGAAGCGATTGCCAACGGCAAGGTCGAACGCCGCTACCGCGTGATTGTCGGTAAGGTCGACAAGCCGTCGCCCGCGCTGGCGGCGTACATCACGGCCGTCGATCTCAATCCGACCTGGACCGTGCCGCTGTCGATCACCAAAACCGAGATCGCCAATCACATGCGCCGGGATCCGGGCTATTTGAGCCGTATGCATATGCGGCTTCTCGGTGCGCATGACGAAGAAATCAGCCCGTCGAGCGTCGATTGGTCCATGAATCGTTCGCCTAATTTTACGGTGCGGCAGGATGCCGGGACCTGGAATGCGCTGGGCTATCTCAAGATCGACATGCCGAATCGCTATTCGGTTTACATGCACGATACCGACGCACGAAAGCTATTCGCTGACGATTATCGGTTTGATTCGCATGGTTGCACGCGGGTCGACAATGTGCGCGATCTCGCGGCTTGGGTGCTGCAAGACAATCCGGCGGGCTGGGATCGCGCGGCGATCGATGCCGGCATCGCCGCTGGCGTCACCAAGATCATTAACTTGCCGCATAAGATACCGGTGGCCTGGGTCTATCTCACCGGCTGGGTGACGCGAGACGGTACCGTGCAATTCCGCGACGATGTCTATAAGCACGACGAGCGGCTCGATCCAGCAAATATTGCGGACGCGGCTGCCGGCGGGTTCGTGGCGCGGGTGTCCCAGACGCCGCCGCCACCGGCGCCCGACACTGTGGCGCAAGCATCCAATCTCGACAGCCGTTGACGGACGGCCATTTGCCTTCGAGCATGATCCGTATTTGCGCCAGCGCGCCGAGATGGTAATGGCCGCGGTGTCAACTTCGCCGGGCCCTTCCGATGCGCCAAATGATCTTGGTCGGCTTTCTGCAGGCGCAGAATTGCACCAATCTCGCCAGCTCATGGCGCCACCCGCAATCGCGCACCGATAGCTGGTCGCCCGATTTCTATCGGCACATTGGTCACGTCTTGGAAGCCGGCAAATTTCATCTCGGCTTTTTCGACGACCGTTTGTCGATGCCGGACATGTACGGGCGCAATCATGCGCATACGGTGGCGCACGGCATCCGTTGCGTGAAGCTTGATGCCGTCACGGTCCTCACAGTAATGGGTATGGCGACCGAGCGGCTTGGTCTCGGCGCCACCTATTCGACGAGCTATTACGAGCCATTCCATATCGCGCGGCTGTTCGCGACGCTCGATCTGATGACGCACGGGCGCGCCGCCTGGAACGTCGTCACATCGCTTAACGACGGCGAAGCGCAGAATATGGGGCGAGACGAAGTGATCGGTCATGATCTGCGCTACGACCGTGCCGACGAATTCATGGAGATCGTTCTCGGCCACTGGGACTCTTGGGAAGACGATTCCATCGTGCAGGACAAGTCGAGCGGCTTGTTCGGGCGGCCTGAAAAGGTGCATCGCCTCGATTATCAGGGCAACTATTTTCGCTCGCGCGGGCCTTTCACGGTGCCGCGCTCGGCGCAGGGGCATCCGGTCATCATCCAGGCTGGATCGAGCGGCCGCGGCAAGACGTTTGGCGCGCGCTGGGGCGAGGTCATCTTTGTCGTCTACTTGAACGTCGAAACCGGCAAGCGCGACTATGCCGAGTTCAAGGCCGAGGTGGCGCGCTTTAACCGCGAGCCCGACCAGGTCAAGATTACGCACCTTATCAACACGGTTGCGGCGGCGACCAAAAGCGAAGCAGAGGACAAATGGGCCGCCATCGAGAAATTGCCACTCGAAATCGACGCGCTGTCGCTATTGTCGGAAGCGCTTAATTTCGATTTTGCCAAGAAAGCCATGGACGAGCCGTTCTCCGACAAAGAATTGCAGGACATGTCCGGCCTGCAAGGCATTCGCGACCGTGTGCTGCGGGTGAAGAAAAATCCGACGGTGCGCGATTTCATCGAGATCAGCGGGCGGGGGCGCGTGCACAATCCGATCGTCGGCGGGCCGTGCGAGGTCGCGGACCAGCTCGAAGCCTGGTTTGTGGCGCCGGCCTGCGATGGTTTCGTGCTCTCCGCGACCCATGTTCCCGGCGCTTATGAAGATTTCGTGCGGTTCGTCGTGCCGGAACTCCAGCGCCGGGGCTTGTTTCGTAAAGATTTTTCCGGCGCGACGTTACGCGAGAATCTCGGTCTGCCGAGGGCAACGATCGGGGCTTGGCGGATTGACCGTTGGGAACCTTAGGCGCAGCTGGCATTGTAAACCTGAAATTTATTGTGAGCGCCTATCCCTCCAATGGGTGATGATGGGTGAGGAACGAACTTATCGGCCGAGAGTTTGATGCCGAAAGGACATCGGGGGTTCCGGATGTCGCGCTGGATTATTGCTGTAGTGACAACTTTGCTCGCTGCGACTTTGCCGATGGTTGCACCTATGGAGGCTGTCGCGCAAAGCGCAAAGCACAGCTTTTCCGGACTTTGCGCTTTCTATCCCGCCCGAGGCAACGGCATGACCGCCGCTCATAAGACGCTGCCGTTCGGTACGCGCGTTCGCATCAGCGATCCGAAGACCGGCCGCAGCGTCACCGTGACCATCAACGATCGCGGCCCGTTCGGAAAGCACCGCGTGCTCGACGTTTCGCCAAGCGCAGCACGCGCGCTCGGCATGGTCAGCCGCGGCGTTATTCTTGTTCGGGCCGAAGTTCTCTGACGCGCCGCGCCTCTGCCTACTGTGCTCAATTCAACCTTAGCTCGGTGATGTGGCGCGGATCGGGCTTGAGCTCGCCTTTCTCGACGCGCTTGACGAGATCGACCAGCACGGCATTGGCGCGGCAGGGCAGGCCGATTTTCTCGCCCTCGCGGACGATATGGCCGTTGAGAAACTCGATCTCGGTGCGGCGGCCCTTCTGCATGTCCTGGCCCATCGACGGGCGCTGGCCGGCGGCGGTGCGCGCTGAATCCTTAAACCGCTGCGCGTCGCAGGTCTGCATTGCCGTTTCGTCGCCCTCGCCGGCGCGCGCGATGGTTTCCGGCGGTAAGTGCAGGATTTCTTCCAGCTCATAGCCGAGCGCCTGGCCGACACGGATCGCTTCGGAACCAAGCCGGGCCGAAAAGCGGCGGATTGGATCATTCTTGAGCATGTCGCCGCCGGGAAGCCCGGTGCAGGCGGACAGCCCGTTTTGCATCGCATTGGCAACGAGCTTCGACCAGCGCTCGCCCCAGAGATTACTGGTGACCTTGGCGCTGTCGGCAAACGCGACCAGTCGGCACACTTCCTCGGCGCGCGGCGTAATGCGGCCATGGACCTCGCCGGCGCGGAACACGGTATGCGCGGCGCCGTGTTTGGCGGCTCCGCGATGAACAAGGCCGGGTTCGGGCAGATTCACGGTGATGCTTGACGCGATGCAGCCGAGCGTCTTGCCCCAACCGACGACGCCGGCAATCGCCGGCTCGTTGATGCAATTCTGCAGCGAGACGACATAAGCATCCGGCGCCAGATATTGGCTGATCAGCATCGTTGCCCAGGCGGTGTCGTAGGACTTCATGCAGACGAAGGCGATGTCGATCGGCTTTTCCTTGGCGAACTGTTGCGCGTCGGTGACATGGAGCGCGCGCACCGGCACGGTGAATTCCGGCTCCTTCATCGCATGCGTCACGCGAAGCCCGTGCTTGCGCATATGCTCGACATGAGCAGGCCACGGATCGATAAAGGTGACGTCCTCGCCGGCCTTAACCATGTGTGCACCGGCATAGCCGCCAACGGCGCCGGCGCCCACGATGGCAATCTTTCGGCCCATGTTCGTCCTCCGCTATTGCGTGGCGGCAAACTAGCGGGCGCATTGACGCTCCGCCATAGGCATCAACCCGGGTTTGGCGGCAGCCGCACGGCGGATTACGCTAAGGCCTGCCTATCGCTTGAGACTTCGGAGGACACGCAATGGCTGAAAAGAGCGGTGTAAAGGCCGAAGAAATTGTCGCCCTGAGCAAGAAGGAAGGATTTTTAGCAAAGCAGCTCTATGTGGTGTTCACGACGCCCGCCAACGGCATCGGGCCGGTCATGGCGAACATTAAGGAGCACCTCGCATTTCAGGTGAGCCTCGAAAAAGAGGGCATCATGTTTGCCGCGGGGCCGAACTGGGCCGACGACGAGAAATCGTGGGAAGGCGATGGCATGGTCGTCATCAGGGCGAATTCTCTCGCCGATGCAAAACAAATCATGGAGCGCGACCCCATGCATAAAAGTGGCGCACGGAAATTCAAAATACGCCCATGGTTTGTGAACGAGGGAACGATATCCGTCCGGCTTAACTATTCGCAGGGGACATTCGAGATGATTTGAGGAGCTTCGGGCCGCCGGTTGCAGCGCTGCTGGAGCGCAAACCGCAGTGAAAGTGCAGGCGCATCAGCCGCGCGCCGAATAGCCGCCGTCCACGGCCAAGGCGGCGCCGGTTACGAAGTCGGATGCCGAACTACAGAAAAACACCGCCGCTCCGGCAAGATCGTCGGGCTCGCCCCATCGGCCGGCCGGCGTGCGCGCGAGGACATAATCATACAAGTCGGCGACCTGCCGGCGTGCGCGCCGCGTGAGATCGGTATCGATCCAACCGGGCAGAATGGCATTGACCTGGATATTATCCGGCGCCCAGGCGCAGGCGAGCGACCGCGTGAGCTGTACCAGGCCGCCTTTGCTCGCGGCGTAAGCCGCAACCGTCGGCGCACCGAACAGCGAATACATCGAGCCGATATTGAGGATCTTGCCGCGCCCGGCCGCTTTCATATGGGGGTAGACGGCCTGCGCGCAGAACAGCGCGGCGCCGAGATTGACGTCCATGATCTGATGCCATTCGTCCTCGGAAATCTGTTCGGGCGGCTTTCTGATATTCATGCCTGCATTGTTGATGAGGATGTCGCAGCGGCCGAAATCGGCAATGACGCTTTTGACAAGTTCGCGGCAGGACGGCGCCGAAGATGCCTCAAATGCATAACAGCGGTGGTGCGACGTAGAGGTGCTGAGCTGCTTGGCCGCCGCCTGGCTTTTGGGTTGGTCGCGCGCCGCAATCGCGATTGCCGCGCCGGCGCGAGCGAGGCCGGCGGCCATGGCAAGCCCAAGTCCGCCGTTGCCGCCGGTCACGATGGCGACACGGTCCGTAAGGTCAAAGGCATGCAAGCTCAGCTCCTTGTCGGAATTAATTCTGCGAGCGTCCGCATTGACGAGCCGCAGTAAAGCGGCGGAAGTAACCGATGTCCACGTGTTGGCGCGCTAAAGGCTTGGCGCGTTAAAGGCTTGCCGTGGTCCACAGCTGTTGCGTCATTGCAGTCGAGATTGAGCATGCCGCTGCAAAATCGGGTCGATCCATTCGGCGAACTGTTCGTCACGCCTGCTCGCGGCCTGTTCATGGGCAATCGCGGCGGGCGATTTCATACCGATGCGCAGAGGCTCACGAGCCGCCGTTGGGTATCGCCGCAGTGGATCTGCTGTGTCACGCGTTTTAAGCAACGCAAGCGCGACGTGTGGGGCCGGTTCTATACCGAGCTGTTTTTTCTCGATGAACCAACCGCGCTCGCCGCCGGCCACCGGCCTTGCTTCGAATGCCGCCGCAAAGATGCCGAGGCATTTACCGAATATTGGCGCCAAGCGCAAAGCCTGACAGTGCGGCCGCGCGCTGCGGATATGGACGAAGTCTTGCACCGCGAGCGATTGAACGGCAAAGCGAAACGCCGCCATCGCCGTAGCGTCGATGATCTGCCTGACGGCGCTTTTATCTCGCTCGACGGCGCCGCCTTTGCCGTGCACGGCGACGCGTTCTTGCGCTGGACAGCGGCGGGTTATGAAGAGCGCGCGCCGCGGTCACGTGGCATCATGGTCGATGTGCTCACCCCACCGGCGATCCTCGACGTGCTGCGTGCCGGGTATCGGCCGCATTGGCATCCCAGCGCCAAAGCCTAGCCGCGAAATGCCGCCTTGATCGCCTCGACTGTGGCGCCCGGAGTGCGCGCGGCGGCAATGATGCGTGCCTCCTGCTTGGCGAGCCCGTCAAGCGCCGCCGGCATGGCGTCGATCTTGTCGACCGGCACCACCACCGCACCGTGGCGATCGGCGTGAATGAGAGCGCCGCCGTTGACGGCCATGCCGTGGACGATAACCGGGATGCCAAATTCGAGGACGTGGACGTAAGCGTGCGATGGAGCGAGAGAGCCGGCGAGCATCTGGAAGCCTGGGGCGACCGCCGGAATGTCGCGTATCGAGCCGTTGGTCACGGTGCCAAGGCAGCCAAGCGCCTGGTGCACATTGGTCTGCACCTCGCCCCAGAAGGCGCCATAGCCCGGCGGCTCGTCCTTGTCCTCGATCACGACGACGCTCGGCTGCGGCGCCGCCGCGACGTAATCGAGATAGTCCATGCGTTTTTGCATGTAGCTCGGGCCGCTCACCTTGTCGCGGGCACGGATAGTAACGGTCTTGGCAAAGCCGACCATCGGCGGCAAATCGGGAAACGGACAATGCAAATGGACGGCGGTATAGCCGGCGCCGCGGCGCTCAGGCGCGACGATCTCGATCAGATTGCACACCGTGGGCGTATCAATCGAGCGCAGAAACGCGAATTGCTTGTCCGAGACCACGATTCTTCCCCCTTTGCATCAGCACAAATCCAGTTCCGCTAATCCCATGCCGCGGCGACGATGATGGCGATGATCACTTGTACGAAAACGATCACCGCGACGCAGCCGCTCCATCCTGCACTCGCCCAGGCAAGCCCGGTCACGAATGCACCCGCGCTGCCGCCGACATAGTAGATCGACGCGTAGAGACCGACGGCCGACGAGCGCCCCTCCTTGGCGCTGAGCGTGACATAGCCGGTGGATATGGCTTGGCACACCATGCCGCAGACGGCGCAAAGAGTCAGCCCGGCGACGATGAAGGCAATGGGTGGCGACAACAGCAGCAAGGCGCCTGCCACCCACATCGCGATGACGCCAAGCACGAAGCGGCGGCGGCCGAACAGCGCCACGGCGCGGCCGACCCACGGCACGATTGGGCTGCTGACCAGATAGGTGAGAAACAACATTCCAAGCAGCGTCGGCGAGAACCGGTAGGGCGGGGCGGCAAGGTGGAAGTTTACGTAAGTGAACGTGGCGACGAAGTTGAACAACACGCCAAAGCCGATGGCATAGGTCGCGAGCAAGCGCCGATCGCCCAAGTGCCGAAACATCTGCGTGAACGAGGTGACTATCCCGCCGGAGGAGCGCACAAAATTGCGTTCGCGTGGCAGCAGCACAGCGACAATGATGGCGGCGATCAAGGTGAGCGATGCCACCACCCCAATCGCGGCGCGCCAGCCGATGACGTCCGTCAACAGACCGGGAATGAACCGTCCGCAAAATCCGCCGATGGCCGAGCCGGAAATGTACAGTCCGGCGACGCGCGTGACTTCGGCCGGCGGCCACTCGTCGCCGACATAGGCCACCGCGACAGTGAAGATCGGCGGCAGCAATAAGCCTTGGACGAAGCGCCAGAATGCGAGCTGCGGTACGTTCGCGGCGAAGATCATGATCAGGGTCGGCGCCACGACCGCAAACATCGCCGCCGTGATGAGGCGTTTACGTCCCGCGACGTCGGCGAGCGCGCCGGTGAACGGCGCCGACAGCGCAATTGCCGCCGTGCTCGTCGTCATTAGCGCGCTGATCTCGCCCGGGCCGACATGGAATTCATCGGCCAGTTTCGGCAGCAGCGCTTGCGGCGAATAGAGATTGACGAAAGCGGCAAAGCCCGCGGTGGCGACCGCAAAGCTCCGTGGATCCAAAGCCATAGGACATTATCGGCGAGCCGCCGGGCGAAAGCACGCCCCATGCACGGCTCTGTTCGGCGTCAAGGCTCAAACCGAGGCGTTAGGCGCGCATCCGACAGACATTGCTGGCGGGAGCTTCCTCGCGTTTCAGTGCACCGTCCTCGATATAAATGATGCGATCGGCGAATTCGAGCAGCCGGGTGTCGTGCGTGACGACTAGAACGGAACGACGGTGCTCGCGCGCCGTCTGGGCGAGAAATCCGAGCTAGAGCCCCCCACGAAACCCTGAAGACCAGCACCGCTGTTGATCCGCAGCGAGGAATGATGAAGCCGGAGCTTGCGATGGCGAGGCTCGATTATCCTGATTGTTCGCCGTTACCGCCGTCGGGCGCGGAGTCCGCATCTGCTGCGCCCTCGCAGACGACCGACGCACCTTCATCGTTGCACGATCGGGCGACTGGTCGAGTGCCAGACCAAGTCGCAGATCGAGTGCGAGATCGCGTCCCAGATCGCGTGCCATGGGACTGCCCCGGCGTCCGAGAAAATCGCCTTCACGATCCCCGAGCGCTATAATGCCAGTACCGCCCCAGCGATGTTCGACAAATAGACGTTGAGCATTTCGGTCGAACCGAGACACTCGACGATCTCCAATCCAATCGCCGACTTCCAAGCATTGAAGATTTCGCCGGAGAGAATTTCGGCGGCACAGACCGCAAGCCGCAGTGAAGAGAAATCGGCGTTGCAGATTTCGGGAGCATGCACCAGAATCGTGTAAAGCGTCGGCAGGCCGAAAAACACGGCTGGTCGCAAGAAGGCCGGAGCCGCCGGGATGCGCGTTCCCGGCTACGAAATCATGCTCAAAGACGAATCGGGCCGTGAGGTTATGGATGGTCATGAAGGAATGATGTGGATTCGCGGACATTCCAGCACGCCGATGTGTGGCGGCGTCGACCTCATCGCGACCGACAAGCTCGAATCCCCAAGCGCACGGTCAATGCTGCGGAACGAGACCACCGACTCCCGCCACGCCCAGCCGCATCCGAGGCGGGCCGCTCATGTCTGATGGCATTATGGAACGCAGGTCCGGTTCCTCGTCTCAGAGCAATGCCGAAATCGGGCAGACCGCGGCCACCCCTTTAGCATCTGCGACCAGTCAGGCGCTGAAGAACTTGCGTGGCTTTGCCATAGCGGCTGTCGTTTCATTCCATTCGGTGCTGGCCTATCTCGCCTCACAGCCGGCCGCGCCGCAACCGTTCAACGCGCCGCCATACCATTGGCTGGCGACTCCCATTCTCGACAATCAACGCTGGCTCGGCTTCGACATCTACGCGGCCTTTCAATACGTCGCCCTCATGCCGGTCATGTTCTTCTTGTCCGGGATATTTGTCTGGCCCTCGCTCGTTCGCAAAGGCGCCTGGAATTTCTTGTCTGGCAGGCTGTGGCGCATCGGCCTGCCGTTTGTGTTCGGTGTCTACCTGCTGATGCCGATCGCCTATTATCCCGTCTACCGCGTAACTGCGGCCGATCCGAGCTGGGCCGCCTATTGGCAACATTGGGCCGTATTGCCGTTCTGGCCCGGCGGCCCGCTCTGGTTTTTGTGGCAATTGTTGGCGTTCGACATTTTGGCGGTTCTGCTTTTTGCAACGTTACCGCGTTCGATCGAAATGCTCGGCCGTTTTACCGCGCGCGCCGCCGATGCGCCCGCCCGGTATTGCTTCGTTCTTATCGCAATCTCGACCGTGGCTTACCTGCCGCTTGCATTTGTATTTGGCGTCTCGTCGTGGGCCGAAATTGGGCCTTTCGATTTGCAACCCGATCGGCCGCTTCTTTATCTCGTTTATTTTTTCGCGGGCGTCGGCATCGGCGTGCAAGGTTATGATCGCGGCCTGTTGCGCGCCGGTGGAGCACTGGCGCGCCGCTGGCATTTCTGGATTGGCGCTGCGGCGATAAGTTTCCTGTTGTGGATGGCGTCGATGGCGCCTGCCGCCTACGGCCGCAGCAACGTTTTCATCGACTTGTGCGCCTATCTGACGGTGGTCTTGGTCGTGGCGACGGTCTGCCTCGGCTTGCTTGGGTTATTCCTGCGCTATGCCGCTAGGCGCTCGCCCATCGCCGATTCACTTTCGGAGCATGCCTACACGATCTATCTGGTGCACTACGTATTCGTTGTCTGGCTGCAATATGCGCTGCTGGGTGCGACCATCCCGGCAATCGTCAAAGGCCTGACGGTCTTTGCCGGCGCGCTCTTTCTAAGCTGGGGCGTCGCAGTCGGAGCGGGGCGGCTGACTTTCCTGGCTCTGCCGATGCGCGCCGCCGCCTCGAAGTCCTGACGCGCTTGCGATCTTCGAAAGATTACAGCTGGCGAATTGAATCGAAATTCCAAGCTGTGGCGCTCGGGTCGTTCTCGCCGACGCGGATCGTCTTATCGTTAGTGAAGCGATAGGGCGGGACCGGCAGGTTATAAGGCGCCGGTACACCGGAAAATACCCGGCCTGCCCCGTCGTATTTCGAGCCATGGCACGGACAGAAATAGCCGCCCGGCCAATTGGACACCGGCGTCGTCGCGCTCGCATTCGGATAAAACAACGGGATGCAGCCGAGATGGGTGCAGATGCCGACGATCACGCCGATCTCCGGCTTAATCGAGCGGTGCCAATTGGTGGCGTAGGGCGGCTGCTGAACCTGATCGGAATTCGGATCGGCGAGCTGCGAGTTCAGCTGCTGGCCCTGCAGGGCGTCCAGGGTCTGTTTGGATCGGCGGAAAACGAAGATCGGGCGCTGCCGCCAGCGGATCATCACCTGCTGGCCTTCGTCGATCTTGCTAATGTCCAGCTCGACCGGGCCGCCCGCCGCCAAAGTCGAGGCGTCGGGATTCATCTGATCGACAAGCGGCACCAAGGTCGCGGCCGCGCCAATGCCGCCGACCGTTGCCGTCGCGATGTAGAGAAAGTCGCGCCGGGTACCAGTCGGCATGTGGCCGGCGGTGGTGCTCGATGCAGTGCTCGCCATCATCAGTCCTTCGCCATCAGCGTTGCGGTCCGGGTGGAGCTTATGTCGCCATATGGACCGCCTAGTCAATCAGCCAGTCGCCGGTAATTGACTCGCTGTGTCCCGAGGGGAGAGGGTAGAGGGACAGGGATCGGAACCGAGCTAGAAGCTTGGTCTGCTAACCTCCTAGCCTCGCTCACTTTCGCTCGCTCGGTCTTTCACCCGTAGCGGCCAGGCAGACCACGAGGCCGAGACAGATTTTGGGGAGACGTCGCCGATGCGCGGTAAGGACAATTTGCGCAGTGCCGCCGAAGTCCTGGTCGATCAATTGCGCATTCATGGCGTGCGTCACGTCTTTTGCGTGCCGGGCGAGAGCTATCTCGCGGTGCTCGATGCCTTCCATGACAGCGATTTGACCGTCACGGTGTGCCGCCAGGAGGCCGGCGCCGCCATCATGGCGGAAGCGGTCGGCAAGGTGACCGGCCGGCCCGGTGTGTGTTTCGTCACCCGCGGTCCCGGTGCGACCAATGCCGCGCACGGCATCCACATCGCGCGCCAGGATTCCACCCCGCTCGTGATGTTCGTCGGGCAAGTCGCCCGCGAAACGCGCGAGCGCGAAGCCTTCCAGGAGCTCGATTACCGGGCCGTATTCGGTTCGATGGCCAAATGGGCGACCGAGATCGATGACGCGGCGCGCGTGCCGGAGATCGTATCGCGCGCTTTCCATACCGCCGCTAACGGCCGGCCAGGCCCGGTCGTGGTCGCCATTCCGGAGGACATGCTGGTCGAGCGGATCGCCGTGGACGATGCCCCGCCTTTCAGCGCGATCGAGACGTCGCCGGGTCTCGACGAGATGCAAAAATTCGCCGAATTGCTCGCAGCCGCGCGGGCGCCGGTCGCGGTCCTTGGCGGCAGCCGCTGGTCGCAAGAGGCCTGCGATCGCATGGCGCGTTTTGCCGAAAGATATAAACTGCCGGTGTGCACGACCTTCCGGCGCGGCCATCTGTTCGACCAGACGCATTCCTGTTACGCCGGCGACCTCGGCATTGGCCCCAATCCGAAGCTCCTTGAACGGATCAAATCATCCGATCTCGTCATCGTGATCGGCGGGCGCTTGGGCGAGTTGCCGTCGCAACATTACACGCTGTTCGATATTCCGCGCCCGCAGCACCCTTTCGTGCATGTGCATCCGGGCGCCGAGGAGCTCGGGCGTGTCTACAGCCCGCATCTCGCGATCAATGCGACACCGACGGCTTTCACCGCGGCGCTCGAAACGCGCAAATTTTCCCGCGCTGCAGCGGGTGAAGCGAAAGCCGCCAATGCCGATTATCGCGCCTGGACCGACAAGCCGACCGAACAGCCCGGTGCGGTGAATTTCGGCGCGGTGATGATTTGGCTGCGTGAGAATCTCGCGCGCGATGCGTTCTTGTGCAACGGCGCCGGCAATTACGCCGCGTGGATTCATCGCTTCTTTCGTTTCCGGCGCTTTGCCCAGCAGGTCGCGCCGGCGTCCGGATCGATGGGTTATGGCGTGCCCGCAGCGGTGGCGATGAAGCGGCTTCATCCAGAGCGCCAGGTTATCTGCATTGCCGGTGACGGCGACTTTCTCATGAACGGCCAGGAATTCGCTACCGCCGTGCAATACGACCTGCCCTTCACCACGATCGTGTTCGACAATGGCATGTACGGGACCATCCGCATGCATCAGGAACGCGAATATCCGGGACGAATTTCAGCGACCGATTTGCGCAATCCGGATTTTGCGGCCTATGCGCGGGCGTTCGGCGGATTCGGTGTGTCGGTCGAACGCACTGAGGATTTTCCCGCGGCGTTCCGCGCTGCGGAGGCCTCGGGCAAGCCGGCCATCGTGCGCTTGGCGATCGATCCAGAAGCGATCACGCCGGGAACGACGCTGGCCAAGATTCGCGCCAGGGCCGTTGCCGAAAAGAAATAAGACTGCCGCCGGCTGTTCAAGTCGCGAGTCGGAGCGCGGGGGGAACGAATACGAACTTCGTCGACTTGACAGGGGGCAGTCACGGAGTTCGAACGATGAAGAATCTTCCAGGGTGCGCCGCTCTGGCGCTTGCCGTCGCGCTGACCGGCGGTTCCGCTCAAGCAAAAGGCTGCGTTAAGGGCGCGGCGGTCGGCGGCGCCGCCGGGCACGTCGCCGGTCATCACGGATTTGTTGGCGCGGCGGCCGGCTGCGTCATCGGCCGTCATGAGGCCAAGAAGAACGAAAAGAACAACCCGAGCCAGCCGCAGCAATAAGGTCGCATCTGTTTACTGCGCCTTGATCCCGGCGGCTTTGATGATCGGCCACCACTTCTCGACCTCGGCTTTCTGAAACGCGTAGAGCGCTTCCGGCCGCTGCTGGTCGCGCGGATAGATTTCTTGCGCGAGGTCGACAAGCTTTTTGCGGGTGTCCGGATCATCCAGAGCGGCAACAATTGCGGCGTTCAGCCTGGCGATGATCGGTTTCGGCGTGCCCTTTGGCGCCCACATCGCGTGCCAGAACGAGAAATAAAATCCCGGTAACCCAGCTTCGTCAGTGGTCGGAATGTCCGGCGCCACGGCGATGCGCTGCTTGGCCGTGACCGCATAGGCTTTGAGATCGCCGGATCGTACATGCGTGAGTGACACCGCCGGCGTGTCGAGCTGGATATCGGTGATGCCGGCCAAGAGATCCTGCGTGGCAAGCCCGGCGCTGCGGTACGAGATCATCTGCCACTTCGCGCCGACCAGTTGCTGCATTAAGACACCTGCCACATGGCTCGGGCTGCCGACGCCAGATGTGCCCATCGTCGCCTTGTCCGCATTGGTCTTGAGCCAGGCGATCAGCTCTTTGAGATTGTTGGCCGGCAGTGTCTTGCGGGCGTCGATCAGAAACGGCTGCGTGGCGACCAGCGCGACCGGCTCAAAATCGTTCAGAAGATCGAAATCGAGTGGATAGATTGCGCCGTTGGCAACGTTCGTGCCCCACATGCCCCACAAGACGGTGTAGCCGTCTGGCAGGGCGCGCACGGCGCGCGTGACGCCGATCGTGCCGGCTGCGCCCGCCGTGTTCTCGACCACGACCGGCTGGTTGAGCGTCGGCCGCATGCCTTGCGCCATGATGCGCCCGAGCGTGTCGGTCGAGCCGCCGGGCGCCAACGGCACGATCATGGTGATCGGCCGTGACGGGTAATCCTCCGCATGACCGAGCGCAGGCGCGAGCGCAAGGCTGACGGCAGCGGCGAAAACGGCAATGACAGACTTTCCCCTCATTCCTCCCTCCCGGCCGTTCGGCGCGTCTCTTCTCATGCCAGAGGAGCGTCCGCCGCCAAAGCGCCAAGTTGCCGCCGACCGCCTATCGACCGGATTGCTGCGGTTGTTGAATCATGGTTCAGTTGTTACGCCATTCGCACTTTCCCGAACCGATGCCTTACCGCCGCACCGAAAATGTCGAGCGCCGGCTTGCCGCCCGCCGCGCCTCAATCATTACCGCGGCGCGTGAGGCCGCAAGCGAAGCTGGGATGGCCGCCGTGCAGATTGTACCGATAGCGCGCCGCGCCGGGATCGCGGCCGGAACGGTGTATCGATACTTTCCGGGCAAGACCGATCTTGTCGCAGCTTTGCTCACAGAAATCACCGCGCGCGAGATCGGCGCGCTACGCCGTGCCGGTGACGAGGCGCCGGGACCGCTCTCGGCATTGTGCTGCTGCATCATGACCTTTGCCGACCGCGCGTTGCGTAACCGGCGGCTCACCTTCGCCGCGATCGCCGAACCGATCGACGCCGAACTCGATCCGGTACGTGTGAATTTTCGGAAATCATTGGCCGGCGAATTCGCCAAGCGTGTCGCTGCCGCCGTGTCCGCTCGTTACTTACCGGATCAGGATTCGGCGCTTGGAGCTGCGGCTGTACTCGGCCTATTGGTCGAAGGATCGATCGGGCCCTTGGCGCCGCAGGCGCCCGGACGCGAGCGCGAAATTGTGCAAACGCTGACGCTGACAGCATTGCGCGCGCTCGGTCTGCCTGATGCGCGCGCCCGCGGCCTTGTGGTGCAAACGACGGTCAGCAACGCGTGAGTTGGGCGTTCTGCTTCAGGCCGCGACAGGAACTTTATCCGGTCCCTTGCATTTCCCTCACCGGCCGCGTTCAGGATAATCTCATGCGTGCTAGTCTGAACTGGCGGTTTCCGCTCTAGCGCCAAGTCTAGTGCTCCTAGTGCGACATAAGAACCGGGACGGTCATCGACTCGAATATGGAGCGGGTCACACCCCCCAGTATGAATTCGCGCAACCGGGAATGGCCGTAGCCGCCCATCACCATGAAATCGGCACCGCTGTCGGCGGCATGAGATAACAGCGCGTCGGCAACATCGATGTCGCCACCCGAAATGCGGTGAACGTCGACTTTAAGGCCGTGGCGGGCGAGATGCTGGCCGATATCGGCGCCCTCGATTTCATCCTCCTTGCCCCGTTCGTTGGTGACGATGACGACTTCGACACGCCCACTACTGCCAATTATGGGAATCGCATCCGCAACGGCCCGCGCCGCGGTGCGGCTGCCGTCCCAGCAGACCATCACATTATTGGCTTTGAACTGCGCTTTCTGAATGTAGGGCACCATGATCATCGGCCGGCCAGATTCAAACAGCGTGGTTTCGCCGATGATCTGCTCCATTGTGCTCATTTCGGGCTGCGCTTGGCCGACGATGGCGAGATCGAAGCGCCGCGCCATGCGCGCAAACTGGTCGGCAGCGCCGGTGAGGCTTGCACTGGGCAGCTGCGCTTCGGCCGAGATTCCGGCCCGGTCGCTCACGTTATTGAAAGTCTTGATCGCAGCTTCGGCAGCGGTTTCGTTGTCGGCGCGCTGCGTTTCGATCACGTCGGCGGGAATATAACCGGTGCCGGAGATCGGCACGATGGGATCATAGATGAAGGCGACGCCGGTGAGGTGCGCTTGCAGCGCAGCGGCAACCGAAACCGCATAGTTTGTGACCGCGCTGCCGTTCGTGACACTCAGATTGACGATAATGTCTTTGACCATGGGGGCGTCTCCTGAATGCCGTACTCTATCGTAACCCTATCAAGCCGCTTTTGCGCTGGATCAATGCAGCAGGGCTGCTATTTCTTGATTTCACCCTCGGCGTTGAATTGTTTGATATAGGCCCACAGGTCGTCAATCTCCTGCGGATTGGTGATCCCGGCAAACACCATTTTGGTCCCCGGTATTTTGGCTTGGGGACTCCTGATGTAATCCTTGAAGGTCGCCTCATTCCACGCAATTCCTGAATTCTTATTGGCCTCCGAATAGTTGAAACTAGCCACCGCACCGGCACGCCGGCCGTCGAGTCCATTAAGATCGGGTCCGACCTTGTTTTCGGCGCCCGGCCCGATGGCGTGGCAAGGCAAGCACTTGTTAAACGAGCGCTGGCCTTTCTCGACATCCTGCGCTGCGGCTTTTTGCAACATCGCTGGGCCGGCCGCAGCGGCGATAAATGCGGCGGCCGAGAACAAAAATCGAGTCATTCTGAGTATTCCCTTGCTGGCGCGCCCGGCCGATTGCGGCGGCACGAATACATGTCACAGGGCGTTTCAAGCGATCCTGATACGGCGTGTCAACGCCAAATGGGCGATGCAGCGCTGCAAGCGAGGGTCTGCGCGTTTTTAGCGCAAAAGGCTATAATATCCGTCGAAAACTTTGCGAGACCGCAATGCCGCTTTTGATGCCGCAATCCGATGCTGCCGTTCTGGCGCGCCGCGCCGAGATCGTCACGGCGCTCAAGCGCATCGTGCCGGGTGAGGGGGTCATCGCTTCGGAAGAGGCGATGCGGCCGTTCGAAAGCGACGGCCTGACCGCCTATCGCCAACTGCCGATGGTGGTGGTGCTGCCGGAAACCACGGACCAGGTGGTGGCGGTGCTTGGATATTGCCACCGCGAAGGCATCAAGGTCGTGCCGCGCGGTGCTGGCACATCGCTTTCTGGCGGCGCGTTGCCGCTTGGCGACGGCGTGCTCCTTGGCCTCGCCAAATTCAACCGCATCCGCGAGATCGACTATGACAACCGCGTGGCTGTGGTCGAGCCCGGCGTCACCAATCTTGCGGTATCGCAGGCGGTCGAGGCAGCAGGCTTTTATTACGCGCCCGACCCGTCATCGCAGATCGCCTGCACCATCGGCGGCAATGTGGCGGAGAATTCCGGCGGCGTGCATTGCCTCAAATACGGCATGACGACCAACAACGTGCTCGGCTGCGAGCTTGTGCTGATGACCGGCGAAATTGTGCGGCTCGGCGGCAAGCATCTCGATTCCGGCGGCTACGATCTTATGGGAATCGTTACCGGCTCCGAGGGGCTGCTTGGCGTCGTCACCGAGGTGACTGTGCGCATCCTTAAGCGGCCGCAAACCGCGCGCGCGGCGATCATCGGCTTTGCCGCTTCCGAAGACGGCGGCGAATGCGTCGCTAAGATCATCGGCGCCGGCATCATCCCGGGCGGCATGGAGATGATGGATAAGCCTGCGATCCACGCCACCGAGGAATTCGTCCACGCCGGCTATCCGCTTGACGTCGAGGCATTGCTGATCGTCGAACTCGACGGTCCGGCGGCGGAGGTCGACCACCTGCTCGAACGCGTGCAGGACATCGCGCGGCTATGCCGCGCGGTGACGTGCCGCGTCTCCAATTCGGAAGAGGAGCGGCTGCTATTCTGGGCCGGGCGCAAGGCGGCTTTCCCGGCAGTCGGCCGCATCTCGCCGGATTATTACTGCATGGATGGCACCATCCCGCGCGCGAAGCTGCCGCTTGTCCTGCGCCGCATGCAGGAATTGTCCGCGAAATACGGGCTACGCTGCGCCAACGTATTCCATGCAGGTGACGGCAATCTGCACCCGCTCATTCTCTACGATGCGAACAAGCCGGGCGAACTCGAGCGCGCCGAGCAATTCGGGTCCGATATTTTGCGGCTGTGCGTCGAGGTTGGCGGCGTATTGACCGGCGAGCATGGGGTCGGCGTCGAAAAGCGCGATTTGATGCCGACGATGTTTTCCGAGGCCGATCTCAATCAGCAGCAGCGGCTGAAATGCGCGTTCGACGATAAGAGCCTGCTCAATCCGGGCAAGGTGTTTCCTACGCTGCACCGCTGCGCCGAACTCGGACGCATGCATGTCCATGCGGGACGACTGGCGTTTCCCGATCTTCCACGGTTTTGACCTTCAGCGTCTGTACATAAGCAAATGCAGTCATGAAATTCGGCTTGTTCACATCGGCGCAAGCGCACAGCGGCGACCTCGGCCCGCAGGGCGGCCACGGGTTTGGCGATTATCTCGACTTCAACGTCGCCGCCGAACGCCTGGGTTTTCAATCGAGTTTTTCAGTCGAGCATCACTTCAGCGGCTGGAATCAGGTTTCCTCGACCCTGATGCTGCTCACCGCGCTCGCCATGCGCACGACGCGGCTGCGGCTTGGCTCGGCGGTGATGGTGCTGCCTTGGCACAACCCGGTGTTACTCGCCGAGCAAGCAGCGACTCTCGATTTGCTGTCGGGCGGCCGGCTCGATCTCGGTATCGGCAAAGGTTATCGTCACAGCGAATTCAAGGGCTTTCAGATCGCGCCCGAGGAGGCCGAAGCGCGCTTCGACGAGGCCGTGGAGGTCATGATCCGCGCCTGGACCGAACGCAACCGGTTTTCCCATCGCGGGCGTTTCTGGCAGTTCGAAGATATTGTCGTCGAGCCGGCGCCGGCGCAAAACCCGCACCCGCCGCTTTGGGTCGCCGCCGGCAGCGCCGCTTCGATCCGGCGCGCTGCAGCGCGCGGCTTCAATCTGATCCTCGACCAATATGCCGGACCCGAGTTGATCGCCGAGCGCATTGCGCTCTACCGAGCCGAATGCAAAGCGCACGGATTTTCATTCGATCCGATGCGGGTCGCGGTCGCGCGCCAGGTTTACGTCGCCACCGATCAAGCCGACAAAGAAGCGGCGCTGCGGCGTCAGGCCGCCTACACACAGCGGACCATCGAAGTGTCGCGCATGCCCGGTCGCGCAGACGGCGGTTCTCACGTGCTCGCCTATGCTGATACAGCCGGCGCTACCGAGGCGCACGCACTCTATGGCGTGCCCGACGAGATCCGCGCCAAACTCGCGAACCTGGAACAGGCCGGTGCGTGCTACGTCCTTCTCACCTTTTCCGGCGGCGTGGCGCAGCTGCAACGATTTGCCGGTGAAATCATGCCGTCGTTTTCATCCCGCGCCGATACGGCACAGGCCGCAGAATAGGATGCCGCAAAACAGTGATGCCGCAATGAGTGAGCCGCTGCGGCCACGCGAGCCGAAACAAGTCGAAGAGGCGGTTGCCTGGGCGCTGGAGCAAGGCAAAACGCTGGAACTGCTCGGTCGTGGCAGCAAACGGGCAATCGGTCGTGCCGCGCAATGGGACGCGACGCTCGACCTGTCAGGGCTGATGGGCATTACGCTCTACGAACCGGAAGAGCTCGTAATGTCTGCCAAAGCCGGCACGCCGCTCGCCGAAATCAATGCCGTCGTCGCGCAAGGACGCCAACAGCTCGCGTTCGAGCCGATGGACTATGGACCGCTATTGGGTGGCGCCTCTGGCGCCGCTACGATTGGCGGCGCCATCGCGGCAAACCTGTCCGGTCCGCGCCGGATTAAAGCCGGCGCGGCGCGCGATCATTTCCTGGGCTTTACCGCTGTTTCCGGTCGCGGCGAGACGTTCAAGTCCGGCGGCCGGGTGGTCAAGAACGTCACCGGCTATGACCTGTGCAAGCTTGTGGCGGGTTCCTGGGGCACGCTCGCGGCGATGACCGATGTCACGATCAAGACCTTGCCAATCGCCGAGACGGAGCAAACGGTCCTGGTGCTTGGATTAGATGCCGCTACCGCCGCCAAGGTGATGGCCGCGGCGTTGGGTTCGTTTGCCGATGTTTCGGCGGCGGCGCATATCCCCGCGGCGGTTGCCAGCGATGTCGCAGAGATCGCCACCGCCGGTACGGCAGTAACGGCACTGCGCCTGGAGGGCGTTGCGCCCTCGGTCACGCAACGCAAGGCGGTCTTGGAAACGCTGCTCGGCCCCCTTGGAGCACTGGCGGTGCTTGAAGAAGCGGCGTCGCGCTCCATATGGCGATCGATCCGCGATGTCACGCCGTTTGCTACCGGGACTTCGCGGGGCGGTCATGATATTTGGCGCATTTCGACGGCTCCCACCCGCGGTGCTGATATCGGCCGCGCCCTTGCCGATAAGGCCGGCGGCGATGTGCTTTATGACTGGGCCGGCGGGCTCGTCTGGGCGGCATTGCCGCGCAGCGACGACGCCCATGCCGACCTGGTACATCCAATCGTGGCGCAAAGCGGCGGTCATGCGATGCTGATCCGCGCGCCCGCCGCGGTTCGTGCCAAAGTCGACGTGTTTACTCCTGAGCCGGCGCCGCTTGCTGCTTTGACGCAGCGCGTGCGCAAAGGTTTCGATCCGCAGGGTGTTCTCAATCCCGGCCGCATGTGGGCCGGCGTGTAAGGTCGTAAGCTCGTTCTGATCATGCAGACCAATTTTACAATCGCGCAGCTTGCCGATCCTGATATCGCGGAATCGGAAAAGATCCTGCGCGCCTGCGTGCATTGTGGCTTTTGCACCGCGACCTGTCCCACTTATGTGCTCGACGGCAATGAGCTCGATTCCCCGCGCGGTCGAATTTATTTGATCAAGGAAATGCTGGAACACGATCGACCCGCGACTGCCCAGGTGGCGACGCATATCGATCGTTGCCTGTCCTGTCTCGCCTGCATGACAACCTGTCCATCAGGCGTTCACTACATGCACCTTGTCGACCATGCGCGCGTCCATATCGAGCGCACCTACCGGCGCCCATTCGCGGAGCGGTTGATGCGCTTGCTGCTCGCCAATGTGATGCCTTACCCGCGGCGCTTCCAGTTCGCGGCACAAGCGGGGCGATTGGGCAAGCCGTTCGCAGCGCTCGCGCAGGCTCTGGGATTTAGGCGGCTCGCTGCCTTGCTTCGGCTCTCGCCCTGGCGGCGCGTGCATGCGCCGCGGTCGCCGCAGACATTTCCAGCAATCGCCCGCTCACGTCGTGCGGCGCGCGTCGCGCTTCTTACCGGCTGCGTCAATGATGTGCTGTCGCCGCAGATCAACGATGCCGCGATCCGGCTGCTGACGCGCCTCGGTGTCGAGGTCGTGGTAGCGCAAGGTGCCGGTTGCTGCGGAGCGCTAGCCCATCACCTGGGTCGTGAGGCCGAGGCACTGGTGCAGGTAAAGGCCAATATCGACGCCTGGGCCGCGCTCGGCGATCTCGATGCCATCGTGATTACCGCGTCTGGCTGCGGCACGACGGTGAAGGATTACGGTTTTATGTTACGCGACGATAAAGCCTATGCCGAGCGTGCTGCGCGCGTGGCAAAATTGGCCAAAGACGTGAGCGAATATCTCGCCTCGCTACCGCTCGCGCCCAAACAAGACGTGGATGCTCTGGTTGTTGCCTATCATTCGGCCTGCTCTCTACAGCATGGACAGCGCGTCACGCGGCAGCCGAAGGAGATTCTCACTAAACTCGGCTTTGTCGTGAAAGATGTGCCCGAAGGTCACCTATGCTGCGGCTCGGCCGGGACCTACAATATTCTTCAGCCGGACATCGCAAGGAGGTTGCGCGAGCGTAAAGTCAGGACTATCGAGAGATTGCGACCTGACGTGATCGCGGCCGGCAATCTCGGTTGTATCACGCAGATCGAGGCGGGCACGGATCTCCCGACGGTCCATACGGTCGAGTTGATCGATTGGGCTACAGGCGGGCCTTGTCCCCCGATGCTGCGGAAGCATCGGGCCGAGGAAGTTGCGAGCCCGGCGAAGGAGCCTGCAACGGCAATCGGCTGAAAAGGGGTCGGCCGAGTGTCGGGTGCGAAGAGCCACAGCGCGGTGCCGGTTTCGGCGTAGCGACCGCACGAATTGGATAGAGGATCGGGAGGTCGATCATGGCGAAGAGAAGGAAGGCGAAGAAACGATCCACTAAAAAGAGGGCCGCTCCGGCGCGCAAAAAGCGCAGGACAGCAAAGGCGGCGGCAAAGCGGTCGACTAAGAAAAAGTCGGCTCGGAAGGCGGCTCCCAAACGCCGCCGCTCGGCACCCAAGCCCGCGGCGCCCCCGATGCCGGCTGCCGAACCAGCGCCGATGCCTTCATGGAGCCCGCCGAGCGACTTCGGCGGCGGCGAGAGCGGAACGTAGGCGTCAGCTGACTGAAGCCATAGCGGCGGCGCCACGCGCCGCCGCTATGCATTGCATAGCCCTAGCAGGCTCAATAGCATCCATTTTCATCAATGGTCGGACCCAGCCTTCCCGCCAGTGGGCTGGCGACCAGCGGCGTTTTTGCAGTTCAGGAGGTGCGTTATGCCGGGACCCTACAAGATCCTCATCATGGGAGCGTCCTATGGGTCGCTTCTGGCCTCGAAAATCCTGTTCGGCGGCCACAAGCTGCATCTGGTTTGCCTCCCCGCGGAGGCCGATCTGATCAATAGCGAAGGCTTTCGCGTTCGCCTGCCGGTGCGCGGCCGCAAGGATTTTATCGAACTCGACTCACGCAAGCTGCCAGGTCAGGTCACCGCCGGCCCGGCGGCGGGCGTCAACCCGAAAGATTACGATCTTGTCGGCCTTGCCATGCAGGAGCCACAATACCGCTCGGCCGGCGTGCGCGAGCTTCTGGATGCCGTCGGCAAATCGCGGGTGCCGTGCATGTCGATCATGAACATGCCGCCGCTGCCTTACATCAAGCGCATCCCCGGTCTCGATTACGAGGCGCTCAAGCCTGCCTATACCGATCCCACGGTGTGGGATTCGTTCGATCCGAAGACCATCACGCTCAACAGCCCCGATCCGCAGGCGATCCGTCCGCCCGATGAAAAGGTCAATGTGCTGCTGGTCACGCTGCCGACGAATTTCAAGGTGGCCCGGTTCGAAGACGAGAAAGCGACGGCTATTCTGCGCCAGTTGCAGAACGAGATCGAAGCGATCCGCTACGACACGCCGGAGGGCAAGATCGAGCTGCCGGTCAAGCTCAAGGTGCACGATTCGATCTTCGTGCCGCTGGCCAAATGGGCCATGCTGCTCGCCGGCAATTACCGCTGCATCACCAAGGACGGCATGCGCACGGCGCAAGAGGCCGTGCACAGCGACATCGCCACGTCACGCTCTGTCTACAATTTCGTGAACGATCTTTGCATCAAGCTTGGTGCCAAGCCCGAGGACCTGGTGCCGTTCGAGAAGTATGCGGCTGCCGCGCAGTCTCTCACCCGGCCGGCCTCCGCGGCGCGGGCGTTGCAGAACGGCGCGCCATTCATCGAACGCGCCGACAAGCTCGTGCAACTTATTGCCGGGCAGAAAGGCTTAAGCAATCCGGCGATCGACGCCCAGGTCGTTCTGGTCGACACGCGGCTTGAGGCCAACCGCAAGAAGCAGGCGGCCTAGCGAAAAAGTCGCGCATCAGAAGAATGACGGCCCGAATTGAGCATTAAGCCGCAATCTGGGCCGTTGATTAGCTGATCTCGACGTCCTGCCAAAAGCCGAAGCGGCCACCGACCTCTTTCATTTCCGGCCGGGGCGCTTCGTAGCTCCACGCCGCGCGTTTGTGCCGCTTGCCGCCGACCACCACGTCGTAAAACTGTACGCCATGCGGGCAGGCGCGATCGTCCGCGGTTTTATCGGTCTTTTCCAGCCAATCTCGCCGGACCGAATCGGCCGGAAAATATTGATAGCCCTTGCATTCGATGACGTCGTTGCTCTGGGCAACAGTCTTACCGTCAACCACCGCCTTCATGACCTGCGCTCCACGTTTTGCCCCCCTCAATATAAGCGTTCTGTAGTGCCGGAAGGGCGTGGCCACAAAGGGCGGTGTATCCCGGCCGCCACACTCTTTGACAAAGTATGAAGTTTTCCAACAAAAGCATAAAAAGGCATCATTTGCCGTGGATTTAAGCTTGGCTGTGCAGTTGCAAAACTGAAATATTCGCCAAGTTCATAGCCGCGCATGCCGGTGCGCAGGGGCACTCGCAGTTGGGCTTTGCAGCGTTAGGCTGGCGTCAAATCACCCAATTGCGAACAGGGGATAGAAAAAGGGGTTGGTTATGAAACGAGTCGCTTTACCGTTCCTCATTGTGGCTGGCCTGACCACTTCAGCGCTCGCCGCCGATATTGCCACCAAGGCGCCGCCGGCACCGCCGGCACCGCCACCTTCGCCATGGGACGTGGCGATCACCGCGGCCTTGATGAACGACTACAATTTCCGCGGCATCACCCAGTCCCGGCACCAGCCGTCGGTCCAAGGCGGATTCGAGCTGCGCTACACCTTCAATCCGCAGTGGCAAACTTACGCGGGCATTTCTGGTGAGAGCATCGATTTCCCGAACCACGCCGCGGCCGAAATCGACTTCTACGGCGGCATTCGCCCGACCTTTGACAAGCTCGCGCTCGATTTCGGCGTCTGGTACTACTGGTATCCGGGCGGCGAGTGCTTCAACGGCAGCTCTACCACGCCCTGCAATCCACCCGGCGCCAACCCCGGTGTAAACTCACCCTTCGGAACATTTTTACCGAACGGCAACGTCGTTAAGGGTAACCTGAGCTTCGTCGAGATTTACGGCAAGGCGACGTACACAATTAACGACCAGTGGGCCGTCGGCATTCAAGAATGGTACTCGCCGTCGGTTCTGAATTCGGGTGCGGACGGCTGGTTCACCACCGGCAACATCACCTTCACCACCCCGAGCGGCTGGCTTCCGAGCGGCATCGGCATGCTGATCTCCGGCGATGCTGGTTACTGGGCGCTCGGCACCAGCGATAACTTCTACTGCACAGCCGGTTTCCCGAATGGCACACCTATCCCCACAAATACCTCAAGTACAGGATTCGGGTGCTCGGGAGTGTACCCCGGTGGCGTGCCGTACAAGAGCTACTGGACTTGGGACGCCGGCGTAAGCTTCACCTACAAGGCGTTTACGCTTGACCTGCGCTACTACGATACCAACCTTACCAAGGCCGAGTGCAACGTATTCGACAGCGATCACACCTCGACATTCAACGCAGGGAACGTCACCAACTTGAACCCGGGTGGGCTGGGCTCCAATTGGTGCAGCGCGGCCTTCGTCGCCAAGCTGTCCTTCGCCACCAATCTGAGCAACATTAAGTAAGGTTGTTTCGGCGAATTTCGAACACGCGGCCGGCGGCGGAAACGTCGCCGGCCATTTCATTTCGGTCGAGCCGGTGTCCTTTCCTGCCGGCTCACTCCGCCGCCACCAGCGGCACGTCGCGCACTTGCGATGCCGTTTCGGTTCGGGCCACTTCGAAACGCCGGCGGTGGAAGGCGCCAAGCGTAGAACGGTGGCCGATCGAGACGATCGTCGTGCCTTTGAGCCGCTCCTGCAGGAGCCGATAGAGGCTTGCTTCAGCCGCTTCATCAAGCGAGGCGGTGGCCTCGTCCAGGAACAAGAAATCGGGCTCCTGCAAGAGCACTCTGGCGATCGCCAACCGTTGTTGTTCGCCGAGCGACAGCATCCGGTTCCAATGCGCTTCCTCGTCAAGCCGGTCTGCCCATTCCGCCAAGCCGACCGCTTTGAGCGCATTGGCAAGCCTGGCATCGTCGAACGTCCCAAGCCGCGCCGGATAACTGACGGCGGCGGCGAGCGAAGCCACCGGGAAATACGGTCGCTGCGGCAGCAGCATGACCTTGGCGTCCTCGGGCACCAGGATGCGGCCGGAGCCGAACGGCCAGATGCCAGCAATGGCGCGGAACAGTGTCGATTTGCCCGCGCCAGAAGGTCCAGTGACCAGCGCGCGCTCACCAGGCGATAAGACCATGTGCTCGGCATTGACCAGCGGCTGCCGGTTCGGCAGCCGAACGCTGAGCTGGTCGATCGAAATCACATTTGAATTGTCGCGCGGCAAAACCTCGACCATCGGCGGAGTAAGCGCAACGTCGCGGCCGGCGACGATTGCGTCCTCAAAACCCGTCAAGCGCGTGACCACCGCACGGTATTGCGCGATCGATTGATAGGCCGTGACGAAGTATGACAATGCCGTCTGCACGCTGTTGAAAGCCGATGCCGTCTGCATCAGGCCGCCGAGCTGCATCGCTCCGGAAAAATAGACCGGGCTCACCATTAGATAGGGGAAGATCACCGAGGCCTGCGAATAGCTCTGGGTGAAGAAGTTGAGTCGCTTCTGCCGCTTGATCAGCGCGATCCAATTGGCCACCACGCGCGCAAAGCGGTCGGAGTGACGCTCGCGCTCGGCGGCCTCGCCGCGCAGCGCCGCAATCTGCTCGGAATTCTCGCGGGTGCGCACCAGGTTGAAACGGAAATCGGCCTCAAACTGCTGCTGCTGGAAATTGAGCGGGATCAGCGGCCAGCCGATGCGGTGCGTCAGCACGGTCCCGACCACGGCATAGATCAGTGCCGCCCAAACCAGATATCCCGGAATTTGAAAGCTCGAGCCGAACAGATGCAGCGGCGCATCTTCCGACAAAGTCCACAGAATGACGATGAACGAGAACAGCGTCACAACCGAATTCAATATTCCCGTGCCGATCGAGAGGGTTTGTTGCACGAACATTTGAAGGTCGTCGGCAATGCGCTGGTCGGGGTTATCGGCGGCATCGCCGAGAAGCTGCATGCGGTAGTGCGTGGCGCTGTTGAGCCACTGACGCAAATAGGTTTGCGTCATCCATCGCCGCCAACGAATCTGCAGCCAGTAATTCAGATAGTTCTGGTAGACCAAGAGCACGGTGTAGACCGCGGCAAGCGCGCAGAAAAACAAAATCGCGCTGACGAAGGCGTCCCAATTGCGGTCTTGCAGCGTGTTGTAAAAACGGTTGTACCACTGGTTGAGAATGACGGTGGCGGCCACGATCGACAGTTCAATGGCGATAACGGCGCCAAGGAGGAGCCGGCCCGGCCAGCGGTCCTCGGAGCGGAAATAGGGCAGGGCCAGCCGGCCTATCGTGGCAAGCGTCGCAAATAGGCGTTTCACGGAAAGCATCTCCTATCGGTGCTGGAGAGCGAAAAATTGGTGGCGCATCCGAGCATTGGCAAAGCTTTGCGGCATTTCAACGCGGCATTTGTATATTTGTGATGTGCCGCTTCAGCCTGACCTTGTGGCGCGATGGGTTTTCGCCATACCATAGATGGGGCTTTGGGAGGATTCTCGCACTGACCGGAAAGACCGGGAAAACCGGCCGGCGTGTGGGGTTAATCAACAGCACGGCGTAGATCTCTCTCGGGGCTCACGATAGCTGCCCGCAGCCGGGAAGGCCTGCGCGCCGCCGCATGTGACTTGATGCACTAACAAGCCACCGCCCAACCAGCGGAACCGGCGCCCAAGGAGACTTCGTGATGTGGAATCAAGTTTATAACCCGTTCGGAAATGCCACGCTGTCGACCATTGCCGCGGCATTACCCGTCGTCACCCTGCTTGTCCTCATCGCTTCAAACAAGGTCAAGGCGCATATCGCCGCCATCGCCGCCCTGATCGTGGCCAATCTCGTTGCGATCTTTATCTTCACTATGCCGGCGGGCATGTCGGTGCGTGCCAGCGCCCTAGGCGCCGTGACCGGCTTCTTCCCGATCGGTTGGATCGTTCTCAACGTCATCTTCCTTTACCGGCTCACAGTGGAGAAGGGAGTGTTCGAGACGTTGCAGAACACGATCGGCGGCGTTACCAAAGACCGCCGGCTGCAATTGCTCTTGATCGCATTTGCGTTCGGTGCGTTCTTTGAGGGCGCATCGGGTTTCGGCACGCCGGTTGCGGTCACCGGAGCGATCCTGATCGGCCTTGGTTTCTCGCCGCTCGCCGCCTCGGGTCTGTCACTGATCGCCAATACCGCACCGGTCGCTTACGGCGCGCTCGGCACCCCGATAGCGGGCCTTTCCAGCGTTACTGGGATTGATCCATTCCCGCTTGGCGCCATGGTCGGCCGGCAGCTGCCGTTCTTCTCGCTGATCGTGCCGTTTTGGCTGATCTGGGCGTTTGCCGGCTTCCGCGGCATGCTAGGGGTCTGGCCTGCAGTCCTGGTGACCGGCGTATCCTTTGCAATCCCGCAATTCCTGATTTCAAACTTCATCAATCCGTGGATCGTCGATATCGGCGCTTCGCTGGTTTCAATGGCGTGCCTCGTATTGTTCTTGAAGGTCTGGCATCCGAAGGAGCTGTGGCTCTCTCCGGCGCTGCGCAGCCACGACGAATCCGCGGCCACGATGCCTCCACGGACAACCACCACGAAGCCGGTTGCGTCCGGTGAAATGTGGCTGTCCTTGTTGCCCTGGATCATCGTTTGCGTCGTTCTCCTGGTGTGGGGCACCAACTGGTTTAAAGCCCTCGTCAATCCATGGGCGACTTTGGCCTATGCCGTTCCCGACCTGCACAACATGATCAATAAGGTCGCGCCGATCGTGCCCAAGCCGACGCCGGAAGCCGCCGTGTTCAGCTTTACCTGGCTGTCCTACACCGGCTCCGGAATGCTTATCGCGGCGATCATTTCCGGCCTGATCATGGGTTACTCGCCGGCAGGCCTGGTCACCGCCTATGGCCGCACGATCAAGATCTGCGCCTACTCGCTGATCACCATCGCGGCCATGCTGGCGATCGGGACGCTGACCCGGCTGTCGGGCATCGACGCGACACTTGGTCTCGCCTTCGCGGCAACGGGCGTGCTCTACCCATTCTTCGGCACGCTCCTCGGCTGGCTCGGCGTGGCGCTCACTGGCTCGGACACCGCTTCGAACATCTTGTTCGGCAACTTGCAGAAGATCACGTCTGGCCAGCTCGGCATTTCGCCGATCCTGATGGGCGCGGCGAACTCGTCCGGCGGCGTCATGGGCAAGATGATCGACGCCCAATCGATCGTCGTGGCTTCGACAGCCACCAACTGGTACGGCCACGAAGGCACGATCTTGCGCTTCGTGTTCTTCCATTCGATCTCGCTGGCTTGCCTGGTCGGCATATTGGTCATGCTCCAGGCCTATGTGTTCACCGGCATGATCGTGCAGTAAACGCTGCGCACATAAACATTCATGGGGCCGCCCCGTGCGGCCCCATTAGTTTTGGAAACGCGCTATAGAGCTCACTGCATCGGAGTTGATGATGGGTTGCGTACGCCGTTCGGGTTGGCTTTTCTTGGCCTTCATCTCGGTTTTGCCAATCGCGCCGGCCTACGCCGGCGAACCGTTTCCATTCGGTAGTACGCTGATGCTCGACACCGCGCCGATCCGCGGGTCGAAGCGGATTCCGATGATCGAGATACAAGAGAACGGAATCGCCTCGATAGACCTGTGGTGCGCGCGCGCTCAAGCGCAAGCCACCGTGGCAGATGGTTCGATCACGATCGTTCCCGGTGATTTGCAAAGCGCGCAATGCGACGCGGAGCGTCAATCGCGCGATGCCGATCTTTTGGCCGCGCTGGCCCAGGTCACGAACTGGCGGCGCGATGGTGAACTTGTCGAGTTGATAGGCGTGACCCCGTTGCGGTTCCGACTGATGACGAATTGAAACCGCTCGGCAAGCAGCGCGTGCGGCAGCAGCTGTTCAGCGACTGTTAGTCGTCATCCTCGCCAGGAAGAATAGCCTCCTCGGCCCTGCGTGCGATGCCTAACCACAGCTCAAAACAACGTGACCGCCGCAAATGAAAAAGGGCGCGGTTTGCACCGCGCCCTCACTCTGCTGAGCCAGTCTTCTGCGACTGCGACTGCAATGCCGATTCGCGTCAGTAATCCATCCCGCCCATGCCGCCGCCGGGCATGGCTGGCATTGGCGGCTTCTCCTTCGGCAGTTCGGCGACCATGGCCTCGGTCGTGACCAGGAGGCCGGCAACCGAGGCGGCGTCTTGCAACGCTGCCCGCACCACCTTGGCAGGATCGACGATGCCCTTGCCGAACATGTCGACATAATCCTCGGTCTGGGCGTCGAAGCCATAGGTCTCCGACTTGTTCTCCAGGATCTTGTTGACGACAATCGAGCCTTCGAAACCGGAATTCTCAGCGATCTGGCGCAGCGGTGCTTCCAGTGCCTTGAGGACGATATTAATGCCGGCTTGCACGTCGGGATTTTCGCTGCGCAGCTTGGCGATCGCCTTCTTGGCGCGAAGGAGCGCAACGCCGCCGCCGGCGACAATGCCTTCCTCGACCGCCGCTCGGGTCGCATTGAGCGCGTCCTCGACGCGATCTTTCTTTTCCTTGACTTCGACTTCGGTGGCGCCGCCGACGCGGATCACGGCGACTCCGCCAGCGAGCTTGGCGAGCCGCTCCTGCAACTTCTCGCGGTCGTAATCGGAGGTCGTTTCCTCGATCTGCGCCTTGATCTGATTGACGCGTGCTTCGATGTCCTTCTTCTTGCCCGCGCCGTCGACGATCGTGGTCTTTTCCTTCTCGATGACCACCTTCTTGGCGCGACCAAGCATTGCCGGGGTGACGCTCTCGAGCTTGATGCCGAGATCCTCGGCAATGAGCTGACCGCCGGTAAGCACGGCGATATCTTCCAGCATGGCCTTGCGGCGATCACCGAAACCGGGCGCTTTCACCGCCGAGACTTTCAATCCGCCGCGTAACTTGTTGACCACGAGCGTCGCCAGCGCTTCGCCTTCGATATCCTCGGCGATGATCAAGAGCGGCTTGCCCGATTGCACGACCGCTTCGAGAAGCGGCAGCATGGCCTGAAGCTGCGACAGCTTCTTTTCATGCAGCAGCACATAGGCGTCTTCGAGCTCGGCCAGCATCTTCTCGGCATTGGTGATGAAATAGGGCGAGACATAGCCGCGGTCGAACTGCATGCCCTCGACGATCTCTACCTCGGTGCCGAGCGACTTTGCTTCCTCGACCGTGATGACGCCTTCGTTGCCGACCTTCTGCATGGCCTCGGCAATCATCTTGCCGACGCTCGCGTCGCCATTCGATGAAATGGTGCCGACTTGAGCGACCTCGGAGGACGAGCCCACCTTCTTGGCGCGGCCCTTGATGTCCTCGACCACGGCCTTAACGGCGAGATCAATGCCGCGTTTGATGTCCATGGGATTCATGCCGGCGGCGACCGCTTTGGCGCCTTCCTTGACGATCGCATGCGCCAGCACGGTCGCGGTCGTCGTGCCGTCGCCGGCCTGATCGTTGGTCTTCTGCGCCACTTCGCGCACCATCTGCGCGCCCATATTCTCGAACTTGTCCTCGAGTTCGATTTCCTTGGCGACGGTTACGCCGTCCTTGGTGATCCGCGGCGCTCCGAAGGATTTTTCGATGACGACGTTGCGGCCTTTCGGGCCAAGCGTCACTTTCACGGAGTTCGCCAGCGTCTCGACGCCGCGCAGCATGCGTTCGCGGGCGTCACCGGAAAATTTCACATCTTTGGCAGTCATTGCTCGTTCCTCAAATGTCAGAGATCAGATCTCGTGGGCTCGGATGCGACCGCCCTTCGGTCACACGACCACGCCCATAATGTCGGACTCCTTCATGATCAGGAGC
>Ga0209465_10000015_pt1 | contig 70962 bp, 57 predicted proteins | sample PanSoiPlot1MoBio_FD_188321 | JGI IMG/M metagenome (GOLD analysis project Ga0209465, IMG submission 188321) | Tropical forest soil microbial communities from Panama analyzed to predict greenhouse gas emissions - Panama Soil Plot 1 MoBio (SPAdes)... | ecosystem: Environmental > Terrestrial > Soil...
CTCCCCGCAAACGGGGAGAGGTGAAGGCCGTGGGCAAATGCGATTGCTCTGCCTGTTGCGGGGGAGGGAATAGAGCCATGTCGGTCAGGGTTGGGGCGGGGAGATTTCTTGAATGTTGATGAACGGCAAGCGCGGCCTCGTGATGGGGGTGGCGAACGATCATTCGATCGCCTGGGGCATCGCCAAGACACTTGCGGCTCACGGAGCGGCCCTCGCATTTACCTATCAGGGCGACGCTCTCGGCAAACGTGTGAAGCCGCTCGCTCAGTCGATCGGCGCAGATTTCATGCTGCCTTGCGATGTCGAGGACATCGCCTCGGTTGATGCCACTTTTGCGGCGTTGAAGGACAGATGGGGTAGCATCGATTTTGTCGTCCATGCGATTGCGTATTCCGACAAGAACGAGCTCAGGGGGCGTTACGCCGATACATCGCGGGAAAACTTCACCCGCACGATGGTGATCTCCTGTTTCTCCTTCACGGAGGTTGCACGTCGAGCTGCCGTCCTGATGCCGAATGGCGGCGCCATGGTAACACTCACCTATAACGGCGGAATGCGAACGATGCCGAACTACAATGCCATGGGGGTCGCCAAGGCCGCGCTCGAAGCTTCGGTGCGCTATTTGGCGGTCGACTTTGGTGGAAGCCGCATTCGAGTCAATGCGATCTCGGCGGGGCCCATCCGCACGCTTGCGGGAGCCGGCATCACCGATGCGCGCTTCATGTTCTCCTTCCAGCAACGCCATTCGCCGCTGCATCGTGGCGTAACGCTCGACGAGCTAGGCAGTGCTGGACTGTATCTGTTATCGGACCTCTCAACCGGCGTAACCGGCGAAATTCATTTTGTCGATTGCGGTTACAATATTATTGCCATGCCGCACCCTGACTCGCTCCGAGCCGATGTTGTGCGTGATGCGTGAGACTTTTTAGCCAAAACCAGGAGACAAGAAATTATGCCGCTGACGGGAGCCGTTCGACGGTAACTAAGCGCCCCGCATCCGCGTCGGGAGCGGCCAAATTGGGGTCTTGCCTGACTGATGTGACCCGCGGGGCCGCTCCCGGCGTGTCGTCCGCCTATTCGCCGCTATGCTGGCGTCCGAACGACTACGTCAGCAATCGTTGCGGCATTCTGACCCGGTGGAGTCATGCTACCTCCGTTTCCGTTTCAGATTGCGGAAGGCATATTGGGATGGCGCCGCGTGTCTGTCAAGATGGACCAATGGGAGCTGCACGCGTTTCGGCCGCCGCTAAGATCAGACAGCAATACGAGATACTACGAAAAAATCTTCAGCGTGCAGCGCGTCGCAGCAAGCCCCGTGCGGATTGAGTTTCGCGGCGAGCATCGCGTAGCCTGGATCAAGCACAGCGAAATCCCGGACGACTGGTCAGCATCGCAATGCTGCCCGGGTTTCTCTGCCGCTCAACCCGGCTACGCCCTGGAGTTCCGGCTCTGCAGCGCCCTGCGCTGCAGCTGTTAGCAACCCGGTTTCCACAAGTACGTCGCAAGGAATTGGCGATCCGGCAATGTCCCCGTCCTTACGATCTGACCATGCTTGGCATGGCTTTACGACCGACGCATCGGTTCATTCTGTCGTCAGTCGGCTGGTTTGGCCGCCGCCTCCACCGCCATGCACACATTCGGACAGGCTTCGATGTTCCACAACAGTGCGCCGAGAGATGCCGCCCGCGCAGGCCCCAGCACCGGACTCACCAACTCGTCGAACTTCGCCTGCAAGCCGGCATCGTCCAACGGCACCAGCCGCGACCCGAGCGCCTCGTCGGCGTGCCGGGTGAAAACGCCGCGCGCGGTGGTCACCTTTACGCGCGCGGGCCGCAATTGTGGATACAGGCGGTCGACCTCGGGCGTTGCCGTCACATGCAGCTTGCGGGCAATCTCACGTAAGGCAGGGTCGAGCCGAACGTCCTCGCCGAAATGCTCAAGCCGGATCGTGCCGAAGCGCAACGCGAGGCCGATCAGATACGGGAAGCTCAGTTGTGCGCTGGCGAAGTCGTCCCAGCCCGTGTGGGCGTGTTCGGCCGCGATGCGGTAGGTGTCGACCTCGATGCGCGTGACTTCATCCGGCGAGATCTTTTCGTCCCGGCACAGCTCCATCAGCGCCTCGACAGCGGGCTGGAGGTGACGGCAGCACGCATAGGGCTTGATGTAACAGTCTGTGATGCCGAATGGGACGGCCGGTGGCAGCGCGACCGGCCGCACCTTCTCGCTGCGCCCGAACGCGAAAGCCTGCATGAAGCCATCGCGCGCTTCTATAGCGCCAGGCGGTCCCTGTACGCCTTGCTCGGCGAGCAATGCTGCCTGCAATCCCTCGCGCGACGCGTGGCCGGCGTGCAGGCGCTTGACGTCGGCGCCACCATTCACGAACGCAAACAGGCCGGCGGCGCTGCTTGCCGCAATGCCGAGCGCGTCGACGATACGCGGCGCGGGCAGGTCGCGCAGCTTGGCGGCCGCTGCCGCCGCGCCGAAGACCGCACAGGCGCCGGTCGGATGGAAGCCACGCTGCCGCAGGTCGGGATGGCAAGCGCGGGCGATCGCGATTGCCGTCTCGTATCCGGCAACCATCGCCTCGACCACCGCCTTGCCGCTCGCCCCCACGTCGTACCCGACCGCCAACACTGCCGGCACGACGGCGCAGCCCGGATGCACTGAGCCCTGCCGGTAACCATCATCAAGTTCGATGCCGTGGGCCGCAGTGCCGCCCAGGAACGCAGCATCGAGCAAGTCAGCGCGGCGCGCGCGGCCTGGCACCGGAATACGCCCGCCGACGCGTACCGCCGCGAGCGTGGTTTCGGCGCGCGTCGCTATGTCGCCCGCGGCGCCCGCAATCATGACCCCTAAGGTGTCGAGAAAATGCCGGCGCGCATAGTGCTGCACCTCGGCGTGGAGCGACTCGTAAGAGAGGCCGGCCACGAAGTCGGTCAGCGCCGAAGTGGCGCCAGCCGCAGGCTGCAGCGTGTGGACTGCTTCCGCGTGAGTCATGGGCACGCTCCAGGTCGGACCGAAGCGTGACGCCGGATCGGCCGGTTGGTCAAGCGCAGAATGTGCAGGACGGGCTGAGTAGGATGTGCAGGATGGGTTGAGCGGTAGCGAAACCCATCAGGGCGTGTCACGTTGAGAAACCCATGATGGGTTTCGCTCCGCTCAACCCACCCTACAAGCCGACCGCAATCACCTCATCCGCACCACCACATCGACCGCGACGACCCCCTGACCTTCTGGGCGCACGATCAGGGGATTGACCTCGACTTCGATCACGGCTGGCTCGGCGGCAAGCCGCGACAGGGCCACCACGGCGTCCGCCAGCGTCGCGATGTCACCTGCCGGCTTGCCGCGATAGCCGGTCAGCAATGCGAGCCCGCGTACTTCGGCGATCATCTCGTGCGCGGTGTCGATATCGAGCGGGGCGAGCCGCAAGCTGCGGTCGCGATAGATTTCCGTGTAGATACCGCCGGCAGCCACCATCACCAGCGGCCCGACATCCGGATCGACCCGATAGCCGATCAACACCTCGCCGACGCCCGCGATCATCGGCTGCACCAGGACGCGTCGCAGCTGCGGCAGCTGGGTTCGCATGTCTACGATGGCAGCAAGGAGCGCCGGCGCATTCGGAATGCCGAGCGCAACGCCGCCCACATCGGATTTGTGGACGATCTTGGACGAGAGCGCCTTCAAGACAACCGGATACGCAAAGGGCAGCGCTGGCGGCTCTGTGATAGCCACATCAAGCGCAACGGAGGGGACGCGTGATACGCCAATCCGATCGAGCAGCGTGTACGCTTCGAGTTCGTCAAGCACGCGGATCGCATCTTCACCTCCGCCCGCACGCGGTGAGAGATCGCTCCCATCTTTTCCTCCCCAGTTTACTGGAGAGGAAAAGATGGGGACGGGTGAGGGGGGCCCTTCGGGAGGCTGAACCTGCGGAAAGGCTCCCTCTGCCCTCAAGCGGGGAGAGGGAGAAGAGGACCGCGGCCCGCGCCTTGCCAACGCAGCCGCTACAGCGTCGGCACAGGCTTCAGGCGTGTAGAAGTTGGCCACGCCCGCCCTGCCCAGCGCGGCCCGCGCCTGTGGGGCTTCGGGAACCAGGAACACTGCGACCGGTTTGCGGTTACCGGGGTCGGCATGCGCGCTGTCGATGATCGGCTGGACGGCCAGCTCCGGATAGAAACGCGCCGAGGAACCGACCACGATCACCACCAGGTCGAATTCGGGCGCGGTGGTCAAAACGTCGAGCGCCGCCTTCATGACCTCGTAGCGGGCGCCCGCCAGCGTGAGATCGATCAGCCGCGACCGCGATACCTTGATGCCGCCGGTCTCGAAACGCACGTAGGTGGCTTCTCCGGGTGCTGCCACATCAACACCGCGGGTCGCAAGAGAATCGACCACCATGGTGGCCCCGCCCGCCGTGGTGGTGACGACCGCGACACGCGGATGGCGCTTGTCGCGTCCCGCCGGCACGCGCGCCAGCAGAGGCAGCCCCTCGATCAGAGCCGAAAGCGTTTCCACCCGGGCAATGCCGCAGTCGCGCAGAAACGCATCGGCCACATCGTCTTCGCCGGCAAGCGCGCCCGTGTGGGTTACGGCGAGATCTCGGCCCTGCTCTGAGCGGCCGAGCTTGTAGGCGAGCACCGGCTTGCCCACCGCAGCGGCGCGCTGCGCAAAAATACGCAGCTTGTCGGCGTGGCGCAGCGTTTCGAGGAACAGCAGATAGCCGTCGACATCCGGATCGTCGAGCACCGCGTTGCAGATTTCGCCGAGCGACAGGTCGACCTCGTTGCCGACTGATACCAGGCCGGAAAAGCCGATGCCGCAGGTCCTGCCGCGCGACAGGAACGTCCCGATCATGCCGCCGCTGTGTGAGGCCGCGAAAATCCGGCCGGTCGGCAGGTCCGGTTCGTCGAACGCTGCGTTGGCGGTGAGCAGCGTGCCATTGCGCAGGTTGACAATGCCGAGGCTGGAGGGCCCGACGATGCGCATGCCGGTCGTCTTCACGATCTCTCGGAGCCGCATCTCGCGCGACCGCCCGGCTTCGCCGGCTTCCGCGAATCCGTCGGTCAGCACGGTGGCGACGGCCACGCCGGCGCAACCGCACGCCTCGATCGCCTCCATCGCGCCGTCGATCGGTGCCACCACATAGGCGTGCTCGGGGACTTCGGGCAGCGCATCAAGGGACGGCCAGGCACGCTCGCCGAGCACTTCGCGGCGCCGCACATTGATCGGGTAGACGCGCCCCGCATAGCCGGCCTGACGCAGGAATTTCAGGGGTCGCCCTGCAGTCTTGCCGGGATCGTTCGATTGCCCGATCACGGCGACCGAGCGGGGGGAAAAGAGCACATCGCGCAGACGTCTTTTCTCCCCTCCCCCTTGTGGCGAGGGGTCGGGGGTGGGGGTCGATGGGTGTGGCACTGCCGCACCAAAATCCCCCGCCCCCCGACCCCGCCCCTCCCCCGCAAGGGGGGAGGGAGAAGAACGTCCCTCACTCCGCGGCATCGGCCCGCTGTCCGCGTTGGTCGAAGCGGCGATCGAAAATGTCCTCGGCAATTCGATTCTTGAGGATCTCCACTGAGCCGCCGGCGATCATCCAGCCGCGACATCGGCGCATGCAGTATTCCACCAGCGTATCGCGGCTGTAACCGGCGGCGCCCATGGCCTGCACGGCCTCGTGTGCCACCTCGAACCCGGCCAGATTGCAGGCGGCCTTGGCCAGAGAGGTTTCGTAGGCCGACGGCAAGCCGTGATCCGCATTGGTTGCCGCACGGTAGAGTAACAATTGCGCGCCTTCGAGCTTGAGCGCCATATCGGCGAATTTCCATTGCAGCCCCTGGAATTCGCACAACGGCCGGCCGAATTGCACCCGCGTCGCTACATGTTCGCGCGCCTTGTTGAAAGCGTAGCGCCCGAAGGCGAGCGCGCGCGCTGCATTGCCGATGCGTTCCACATTGAAGCCCGCGATCTGCTTCTTGAAGCCGCCAGGACCGAGCAGCACGTGGTCGGCCGGAATGCGGCAACTATCGAAATGCAGTTCGCACCATTCCTCGCCGCTCATGAAGCTCGACGGCGGACCAATTCGGAACCCCGGCGTGTCGCGCGCGACAATGACGGAGCCGATGCCGCCGACGCCGGGACCGAAGCGCGCATAAATGAGGAATACAGCGGCGTCCGGGCTGAAGGTGGAAAACACCTTGGTGCCATTGATCAGATAGCGCGTGCCATCGGGCGTCGCAGTGGTCTTGAGGTCGGTCACCGCTGAGCCCGCGTCGGGCTCCGACATGCCGAGACTCATGACGGTGCGGCCCGCCAGCAGATCGGCAAGGTACCTGTTTTTCAAGGCGGGGGATGCGTATTCCGCAAACGTGCGGACGGGGCCGAAGTTTCCCGACTGCACCACGTCGGCACTGCGCGGGCACACCAGCGCCACCTGCTCGATCGCGATCACCGCGTCCATCAACGAGCCGCCCTGGCCGCCGTCCGCTTCGGACAGCGTGATGCCCATCAGTCCCTGCCGGCTCATGCGCTGCGCCACATCAAAGGGAAAACGCGGATTGTGGGCCCGAGCAAGGGCGCCGGCCTCGAGCTCCGCCAGCGCGAATTTGCGGACCGCGTCGGCAAACAGCTTCTGCTCTTCTGTGAATTCGAAGTTCATCAGCTATTCCGCCTTTGCGCCGGAAGCTTTAATCACCTTCGACCATTGAGTCTCCTCGTGGTCGATGTCGACGGCGTATTCCTCCGGCGTGCTTGGCAGCGGTTCGGCGCCTTCGATTGCCAATCGGTTACGTACCTCGTCGGATGCAAGCGTCGCCCGCAGCACCGCATTGAGCCGTTCGATAATCGGTCGCGGCGTGCCCGCCGGTGCCACGAGGCCGTAACGCAGGACCGCCTCGTAGCCGGGCACTCCCGATTCTGCGACCGTTGGAATGTCCGGCATCAGGCTGGAGCGTTTGACGCTCGTGACCGCCAGCATACGCAATAGTCCGTTGCTGGCGCTCTCATGGGCCGTGGGAATCGGCGAGAACGACAGCGGAATGTGGCCGCCGAGCAGATCCGTCATGGCGGGACCAGTGCCCTTGTATGGAATATGGGTGAGCTTGATCCCGGTCTCCATCGCGAAATATTCGCCCGCCACATGGCCGACGGTGCCGATCCCGGCGGAACCGTAATTCACCTTGCCGGGATTGGCTCTGGCATAGGCGATCAGTTCGGCAACGGAGTGGACCGGGAATGACGGATGGACCACAAGGGTGCTCGGCGCCGCCGCGATGCGGCCGATGGGCGCAAAGTCCTTGCGCACGTCGTAGCCCGCATTTGGAAACAGCGACGGCGCGATCGCAAGCGTGCCCGAATAGCCGAGCGCGATGGTGTAGCCGTCCGGCGTGCTCTTGGCGACCTGGCGCGTCCCCAGCGTGCCGCCGGCGCCACCGCGATTGTCGACCACGAACTGCTGTCCGAGCGCGTCCGCCATCCGGTCGGTGACGATGCGGGCCACGATGGTGGTGCTGCCGCCCGGCGGGAACGGCACGACGAGCGTGATCGGCCGGGTGGGATAGGTCTGGGCGGACGCGATGGTGGCGAGCCCCGACGCGGCCATCAGCAAGGCGATGCTCGTCAGGACTGCTCGGACGCTGGGGAGGGGCGGTATGCGGTCCGCCATATGCTTGCTCCTGGATGCGGGGTCTTCACCCGCAACCCTATAGCAGCACCGCGCTGCGCGCGAGAGCCCAACGAAATCGCGTCAGCGCTTGCACAGCCCGCGGAAGCTTCGACAGCAGTCGCTTGCGAAAATGTGGCGAGCCGCTTCTATCTTGCCGTCGGTCGGTCGGGTGCCAGTCTCCCCCCGCCAATTAACGATCGGCCGTGCCCCTCGGTCCCTTGCACAGGCCGCTCTTGAGCTCCCAACCGTCGTTCGTGCGAGCGACGGCAACGATGTCGAAATAGAGGCGCTCGTTCCCCTTGTTCGGGTCCTTGTTCGAAATGAATGTGACCTCGCAAAGGAAGGGGCCGCCGGAATTGTCGTGGCACTTGGTAGCCAGCACCTGCAGATCCTTGTCGTGCAACTTGCTTCCCGCCGCCGCTTCGCGCTCATATGCGGTCTGGATGACGGCGACATTGGGAACGGAACTGCAAGCCAGACCCACCAGAGAGCACGCCCAACCGACCGCCTGCCACATATACATCTTCCTTGCTCACCGTGCGCTCAAAGTGGCGCGAGATTATCCCCCCGTCACCATAGCCGCCAAGTTACCGACTTGTTGAGCAGGGTGAAAGCTGCATTGCCCGGTTACTCTCCTCTGCGGGTACCACCGGCCGCCGCAAATGTCGCAAAGGTGTGCTCGATTTGACATGATTCAAATCAAGGACGCGCTCTACTAGGAGGCTGTATTAGGGAGGCGTCCGAGTATTCGCAAATCGCTTAGTCTCAGGGAATGGAAATTCTCATCTGTGTTCGCTTCGATACCCGCAATGGAAAATTCAACTCCTGACGGCAAACTTTCGAATCGAGTTCTCGTCAGAACCGACGATCGCGAATACCCGGACAATCTCCTAGTGACTGATAAAGAGGAGGGGGCTCATGCCGAGCAAACCAACAATGTGTAAACCAACAACGTGTAATGTCTCGATGCGTCGATCATTCGGCGCTCAGTTGTCGATGCATCGATGGGTCGTTGCAGCGAGCCTTGCGGTCGCTTTGGCGGGCGGAGCCGGAACGGCCGGTGCCCAAAATGCCTTCCACGAACCGCCTGTGTTCGCCAGCCAGAACGGCATGCTCGACATCCTGATGACGGCCAAGCCGAAGCCGATTCCGACCATCACCTTCACGTCGCCCACCACCGGCAAGAAAATCAACCCGCAGGGCTGGGCCTACGAGATCTGCAAACGCACGTCGAGCGGACAAACGACGTGCCCGACCGGGTCCGGCACCGTGTGGGATTACGGCGGCACCCGCTTGGCGCTCAGGCAGGGTGACACACTGAAGATCCTATTCACCAACATGCTGCCGCCATTCGATCCGAAGAAACTCCTGCACGCGGTCGATGATCCAAATGACGTCCTCAATCCGACCAACCTGCACACCCATGGCATGCTGACCCCGGCGCGGGCGGCGACCAGGCAGAATCCGACGTGGGGTGACGATATATTCGTACAGGTTTTCAACCTGGACAACGGGATGCCAAAGCCGGCGTTTGAGCCCCACAATATGGGTGACGTCAAGGTCGGCCCGATCAATTACAATATCCCGGTGCCGCCAAATCACCCCTCGGGCCTGCTCTGGTACCATGCGCACTTGCATGGCATCGCGCTCGAGCAGCTGTCGCATGGGACGTCGGGACTGCTCACCATCGGCAGCGTCGGCGACATCGTCACGGGCGACGTCAACACAGCGCCGTGGCCGGACGCCAACGTGCGCCACCTGCTGCTCAAGGAGGTCCAGGTCGCGGCGGCCGGCACCAGAGACTTCGGCGCCACGTGCGGCAACGTGCCCTGCGGCCCGCAGCCGGTCGCCGACGGCGAAATCGAGGGCCACACGGATGCGGCATTCTGCAACCAGTTCTCCGTCACTGCGACGGAAGTGCGCCAAGGCTCGTGCGCAGGCGTGGACCAAACGGCGAACGGGGACGACAACTTCACGGGCGGCGTTTGGTATTTCACCGTCAACGGCATTCAATATCCTACCATTCCGGTTTCCAAGCCGGACGGGGAAATCTGGCGGCTCGGCACCGGCGCTGGCAGCCTGAGCTGGGACCTGCGGCTGGTTGGTGACCAGACCGGCAAGCCGATTGTGGTGCAGCTGATCGCCATCGACGGCGTCGCCGTCACGGTCCCAGGCGCAGCGCCCGGGGACGTAGGCTCGATGGTCTCGATGGCGGGCGGCAAGTTCCACGTGGTGCCCTGCCCCAATGTAGGGCCAATCGGGACGCTGCCGGTCTGCGTCGACGAATGGGTCATGATGCCGAGCGCGCGCGTCGATCTGTGGGTCACCTTCCGCGACCCGAACGGCAACATCACCACGTCGCCGTCCGGCGCCAGCGCCACGCTCAAGATGGAAGGCCTCACCATGGGGTCGGGTGACGGGTGGCCGGCGGTCGACCTCGCCAAGGTCACGTTCAACCAGGGCACCGGACGCCAGTTCACCGCCAAGCAGGTCATCGTCAAAGACAGCGGCCTGTTCGCACCGGGCGGCATGTTCGTCTCGGCGGTTCCGGGCGCGACCCCCGCGCCGTTGCCCAAGGGGTGCGCAGCACTGCCGGCCGGGCACCGCCGCCGTATCTTCTTCGGCTTCTCCGACGTGGCCGTCGACGGCACGTTCGCGCTGGGCTATGAGGAAGTCGACCAGAACGGCAACGTGGTTCCAGGATCGCACCAGCCGGATTCCAACAACCTCGACAGCTTGGCGCAGTTCGATGCCAACGTCACCACCATCTGCCTGCCGCTCGCCACGGGCCAGATGCCGGTGACCGAGACCTGGGAGATAATCCAGCTATCGACCGAGAACCATAACTTCCACCTGCACCAGACGCGGTTCATCGAGAAGGTCGGCCCCAGCCAAGGCAACGTTGTCCAGGACAACTTCCCCCTGGGTGTGGCCGTGCCTGACGCGACCATCGCCGACCAGGTCAACAACAACCAGACCGGCGTCTGCCTGCCGTCGCAGTGGCGCAGCGGCCATTGCGTCTCGCCGGCGGTCATTGAGCAGATTGCGTTCAGCCAGCTGGGCGAGTTCGTCTATCACTGCCACATCCTCGAGCACGAGGACGGGGGCATGATGGCGAGGATCGTGGTCGTGGCGTCGCCCAACTGATCGAAACGGCGCTCTACGAGCGACTGGCGCGGTCACCTGATCCCGCGCCAGTTTTTTCGTCATGCGGGGGGCGTATGTCCCGATCGCATCGTTTCATCGTTCACCCGGTACTGGCGTCTCGAGCAAATCCCGGCCGAGTGCCCTGAGGCGCGGGACGCACTGCAGCAGAGAGGACGGGAGGAAACGTGATGGCTCGGTTGCGTTCAGCTTACCTTGTCAAGGCGAGCGTGGCGCTCGTCGTCGCGATGCTGGTCGCCGCGACGCTCCGCCCGGCCAGGGCGCAGGATCTTTCCGGTGGGCCGGTCAAGCTCATCGTCGGGGCAGCGGCCGGTGACTCCGCCGACGTGATGGCGCGCGACGTGGCGCAAAAGATGAGCGAGAGCCTGCGCACCGCCGTCGATGTCGGGAACCGTCCCGGCGAAAACTTCATCCCGGCCTTGCGGGAGCTCACCGGCGCGCCGGCTGACGGCCACACGCTGTTATTCATGTCCACCAGCACGCTGATCGCGCAGCCGCTTCACCCCGATTACCCGTTCGACCTGACGGCGCTCACCCCGGTCACGCAGGTTGCCGCCGGGGCAGTGATCGTGGCGGCGAGCAAGAGCTTCCCCGTCAACACCCTCGGCAACGTGATCGCCTACGCCAAAACGAATCCGCACAGGCTCGTGTTCGCGGCGGGCGGCGGGACGGCAAGCCCGGCCTATCTCGCGATCGAGTTGTTGAAGGCGAAGACCCGCATCGACGTGGCGCTCTTCGGCTACAAGGGCGGGGGGCCCGCGCTCGACAATCTCCTCCGCAGCCATGTCGACGGGGTGCTCGACGGCCTGCCGGTGATCGGACCGCGGGCCAAGGCCGGCCTGCTCATACCGCTGGCGGTGACGAGCGCAAAACGCTCACCTGCCTTGCCGGATGTCCCAACCGTGATGGAGGCGGGCATATCCGATTACGAGATTGACCGCTGGTTCGGCATCCTGGCGCCGAAGGACATGCCGGCAGCCATTGCCAAGCGCCTGCGCGACGAGGTGGCGAAGGCGGTGGCCGCGCCCGACGTCGTCGGCCGGCTTGACCAGCAGGGCATGCGGGCGGTCGCCAGCGAGCCCGAGGAATGGGGCGTCTATCTCAAAAGTGAGCTTGCCCGTTATGCCAAGGTCATCAAGGATACCGGCATCAAGCCGGAATAGGCTTCATGCGTAGTCGGTGTCGTCGAAGCCGGCGTCCTCACCGGCAGGGTGATGCAGGACAACTTCCCCCTCGACGTGGCGGTGCCCAAGGGCCGCATCGCGAAGGATGTCGCCAACAACCAGAAGGTGTCTGCACAGTCGCCCAGCGGCGCCGTGCCAGCGTGCGTCTGCACGCAGGTTGAAAATCGGGCGGAATATGTCGTCCGTTGCGGCGCAACAGATTTGGCCCGTCGCAGATAACTCGGTAAATCAGGAATTGACCCGAACGAGGATCCAGCGGTCGTCAGCCAATCCCAGTGAGCCGATAAAAGCGGGCGGCAGTTCCGGCGAAGAGATCGGCCCTTTCCGTCCCGCTCGCGCCTCTCGTGAGCAGCTTGCAGGCGTTCCAGTACACCGGGTAGCTGAAGCCCTCCTTGTCAGGCGGGAAGTTGCTTTCAAACATGCAACGCCGCGTCCCGAAGGCTTCGATGCAGGTCTCGACATAGGGGCGCATGGCATTAGCTACCATCTCAGAGGATGGCGGCTCGGCCAGCTTCTCGAATCCAAGACCGTTGACGGCTTGGCCAAGTCCGCCGACTTTGACATAGACATTTTCGTGTGCAGCGAGCGCCTTGATCGACGCGGCCCAGCGGGGAAATTGCTCGCTTAACCTGCCCGCATATGCGCCGATTCCGACCAGCCTGCCCACGTGGTTAAGCACGATTTTCGTGTCCGGGAATGCACCGGCAAGGTTCGCGACATCGTTAAGTTGTGGGTGAAGAACCAGCGCATCGAACGAGAGTCCGAGACGGCCGAGGACCGCGAATCCCTCGCGAAACGTCTTATCGCCGAGCAGCCCGGGTGGTGCCGGATTGGCCGGATTGAGGAGTGAAGTATCCGCGTCCCATGCCGCGCCATTGCGAATGCCGCGGAATCGATCGCCGCCAGCACGCATAAGCGCGGCAAGCACCGGCTCGACACGGCCGCCCACCCTGAGATCGGCGTACCCGACAATACCTGCGGCGACCTTGGTCTTGCCGCAGTATCCGCTGGCGCATATCGCCGCCATCCCGTTCACGAATTCGGTTTCTCCGACCGGGCGCATCTCGACCGGACCGGAGTCGCGGTACATCGAGTTGGCCTGCACGAATACCGTTGCAACAATGTTGTGGCCGGTACGGGTATCAGCCAGGAAGTCGTCCAGCATGTAGCGCCATCCCGGCCGGACCCAGAGGTGGTGATGAGGGTCCACGATGGGTAGCTCGGGTTCGAGCGCAGGCTCCTTGCGCCGATCCAACCAATCCTCGCGTACCGGGCTTGGCGGCCGCGGCTGTTGCGCCGCTGCAGTGAGCGGATAGGCAGCCGCTGCGCTGCCGAGCAAAGCAATAAACTCGCGCCTTTTCATCGTTGCCTCCCCTTGTGTTGCGGCGACTGGCTCTACGTTGGTTCCGCGGTGTGGGACAGTGCAATGGCTGCTACATGCACGGGCTTCGGAGTGCCCGCCACACCTTGCGGTAAAGGCTACATCGTTAGTCGGTGTTCGAAAAGGGAGGGCATGACTACCAAGCGCCGGTTCGTATGCGCATTTGCCGCGTCTGCGGCGACCGTTCGTCTACGTTCTTCGACCTATGAGGCGAGCGTGTGATCGATCCATGGATTGCCGTAGAGCTCAAGCTATCGCGCTTATTCCTCGACTCTATCTTCTCCGAACCAAGGGTACCCTACCCTTATCCGCAACTGACCCGGAGCCGGATAAGGCTGGCCTCGCCCGTGGGCTGGGGTGACTCCGGACCGGCGTCTCAGACAGACTTCCTTGCAGCGTGATATCAGGAGATCGGAACGGCCGGGTTTCCAATTAAGAAAACGGTCGCGGTGGTCCTGCCAATGGGGTCCACTTCACCAGCGCTTCGGGTCATCGCAAATTCAAACCGGGAAACTCTCTTGCTTCGGGTGGCCCGAAGAGCCTGATACAAGCCGTCGCGCTTGGTTTCTTGCAAGCAACAAGCACCGGCGGGAACGCGATCAATGGGCGCAAAACATTTCGGCGCACGGGTGGCGCGGGTCGAAGACCGCGCGCTCCTCACCGGCCGTGCGCGCTTTGTCGACGATATCAAACTGCCCGGCATGCTCCACGGCTGCTTCGTGCGCAGCCCGCATCCGCACGCGCGCATCCGGGCGATCGATACGGCGGCCGCGCGGGCGATGCCCGGCGTTCACGCGGTGTTCACCGCAGGCGACATGCCGGGCCGTCTCGCGACCGAGCCGATCCCGATGCCGGTGCCGAGCCCGGCGATTACGGCCATGCGCACGCAGCGCGCACTCGCCACCGAGGAGGTCTGCTATGTGGGCGAGACCATCGCGCTCGTGGTCGCCGACAACCGCTATGTGGCCGAGGATGCGGCCGCCGCTGTGGCCATCGCGTTCGAGCCGCTGGAGGCCGTCAGCGATTGCCGCGATGCCCTCGAGCCCGGCGCTGCACGCTCCCACAGCGATCTTGCGAGTAACGTCGCGGCCTTCGTGCCCATGAGCTACGGCGATGCGGACGCCGCATTCGCCGGCGCCGCGCACGTCTTCGAGGAAGAGATTTTTCAGCATCGCGGCGCCGCCATGACGCTCGAAGGCCGCGCCGTGCTGGCGAACCACGATCGAGTCTCCGACCTCTTGACCGTATGGTCCGCGACCCAGACGCCTCACATCTGCCAACGCACCATAGCGGATTTGCTCGAATGCGAGCTTCCCTCCGTCCGCGTTATCGCGCCGTTTGTGGGCGGCGGGTTTGGTACGAAGGCGCCGTTCTATGCCGAGGAGATCGTAATCCCAGTGGCGGCCATGAAGCTGGGCCGTCCGGTGAAATGGATCGAAGACCGGCGCGAGCACTTCCTCTCCGCCACCATGGAGCGCGACCAGTACTGGAAAGTCGCCATCGCAGTCGATCGCGATGGCCGGATTCGCGGGCTGCGCGGGACCATGATGCACGATAACGGCGCCTATCTGCCGTGGGGCATCATCGCGCCCTATATTGCGGCGACGACATTTCCAGGTCCCTATGTGGTGCCGGCCTTCCAGTTCGAGACGACCGTGGTGCTCACCAACCGGGTCCCGACCACGGTGGTGCGCGGCGCCGGCCGGCCCCAGGCGGTGTTCGCGATGGAGCGCCTGATGGATCGCATTGCCCGCGAGCTTGCGATCGATCGCGCGGAATTGCGCCGCCGCAACATGATCGGGCCGGAGCAGATGCCCTACAGCGTCGGGCTGGCGTTCCGCGACGGCAACCCGCTCGTCTATGCGAGCGGGGATTTTCCACGCAGCCAGGTCCGTGCCATGGCGCTGTCGGGTTACGACGGCTTCCGCAACCGTCAGAAAAGCGTCCGCGCGGCGGGTCGCTACATCGGCATCGGCATCGCCAACTATGTGGAAGGCACCGGACTTGGACCATTCGAGGGCGTCACTGTGCGCATTCTGCCAAGCGGCCGGGTGACAGTCGCCACCGGCGCCGCTACGCAGGGCCAGGGCACGCATACCATGCTCTCGCAAATCGTCGCCGACCACGTCGGCGCCCGGATCGAGGACATCATCGTGACCGCCGGCGATACCGGTGCGATCAGCCAGGGGGTTGGCGCGTTTGCGAGCCGGCAGACCATCAATGCCGGCAACGCCGCCATGATTGCGGGCGACAACGTGAAGGCACAGATCATCGCGCTTGCGGCGCGCACGCTGGGTGTTGCGGAAACCGAGATCGACATAGAGGACGGTCGTGCCATCGCCCGCGGCGGCAATAAGCCGATCCTGACCTTCGGAGAACTCGCCCGCCTTGCCCAGGGTATGCCGGGCTTTTCCTTGGCCGCCGGCCAGACGCCGGGGCTTGAGCATACGGCGTATTTCACGCCGCCCCAGGCGTCCTATTGCAACGGCACCCATGTGGCTGAGGTCGAGGTCGACCCGATGACCGGCGGCGTTACGATCCTCAACTATGCAGTCGCGCATGACAGCGGCAACGTCATCAATCCTATGATCGTCGATGGCCAGGTCCAGGGCGGCGTCGCCCATGGCATCGGCAATGCGCTGTTCGAATTCATGAAGTACGATGCGGCTGCCCAGCCGCTCACCACGACGTTCGCGGATTATCTGATGCCCATGGCAACCAACGTCCCGGCCTGTGTTATCGAACACGTGGAAACCCCGAACCCGCTCAACCCGCTTGGTGTCAAGGGCGCCGGCGAAGGCGGCACCATTCCGGCGCCGGCCGCCATCGTTGCGGCGATCGAGGACGCGCTGGCTCCGTTCGGGGTGCACTTTAACGACACACCGCTGACCCCCGACCGCATCGTGGCGGCTCTGCAGGCGGCAGGCGCTTATGAAAAGTTGACGTTGAAAGTGAACCCTCATGATTGACTTGCAGACGGAGCGAGGCTCGCCGTTCTGGCGCTTCTCGCTTGGATTCTACCGCCAGCCCGGTGTAGCCGATGCCTGCATCGCGCTTCAGGACGGCTGCAGCGTCGACGTCAATGTCCTGCTGTTCTTCCTGTGGCTTGCTACCGCAAGACGGTGCGTTTCGCCCGTCACCGCGAAGGCCCTATGCGTAAAGGTCGGCCCATGGCACGACGACGTCGTGGTGCCCCTGCGGACTCTGCGGCGCCGGCTCAAGAACGGCCCGCCACTGGTGGAACGTAATGCGGCGCAGCTGTTGCGCACCAGGATCAAAGCCGTCGAGCTTGAATCCGAGCGGCTGCAACAGGAAGCGATGTTTGCGCTTGCAGACGACTTGGCAACGGAAAGGGCGCCGACGGTCGAAGCGGCTGCGCGCGTAAACGTGGCTGCCTATGAGCAAGTGTCATCGAGTACCTTCGCGTCGGCCGATGTGGATGTCTTGATTGTGGCTCTGTCAGGCGGACAGCCCGACACCGACCGGTGAACGGGACGTTGACGCTACAGGCGGTCGTCGGGCAAGTTCGTCGCGGGCATCGATCCGAAGAATGCCCGCGCCGTATTACCGAGGTAACGCAGGATGACGAGCAATTCACCGCGCCGGCTGATCATCGGCATTTCCGGCGCGTCCGGTACCGTGTACGGCATTCGCATGCTGGAGCTTCTGTACGATACCGATATCGAAACCCATCTGGTGATGAGCCGCTCGGCCGAGATGACGCTCGCTTATGAAACCGATCTCAAGCCTAAGGAGATCCGCGCGCTGGCCAAGGTCAATCACTCCAATGCCGACATCGGCGCATCGATTTCGTCGGGCTCGTTCCAGACCGTCGGCATGGTGGTGGCGCCATGCTCGATCAAAACCATGAGCGAGATCGCGACCGGAGTGACGAGCTCGCTACTGTCTCGCGCGGCCGACGTGGTGCTCAAAGAGCGGCGGCGGCTCGTCCTTGCGTTACGCGAGACGCCCCTGCACGGCGGTCATCTCCGCAGCATGACGCAGTTGGCCGACATGGGCGCCATCATCGCGCCGATCGTGCCGGCTTTTTATAACCGCCCCAAGACCGTCGACGACATCATCAATCATACGGTCGGCCGCCTGCTCGATCAGTTCGGCATCGAAACGTCGGTGGTGAAGCGCTGGCAGGGAGGACGGGAGGTGCAATAGGGGGGCGGAGGGGAGGGCCGGGAGCCCGGACTCCCGGCCGGTGACAAAGCTCAATCGAAGCCGGGCAGCACTCGGGTTCCTTCGAGACGCACCGCATCGAGGTCGTTCGGATCAGAACCGAGTACCTTGAGGATGGTAGGTGCTATCTGGGTGGTTGCCACAGCCGCATTGACGGTGACCTTTCCGAACTTCGGATTCGCCACAATGAGGACGACGTGCACGTCGTCCTCATTGAATCCGCCATGTTCGGCGATCTTCGAACCACCGGTGTAGATGACGCCCGTCCGGGCAATGCCGATGATGTCCGGCGTGCGTGAATCCGTTGCCGGATCCTGGAACGGCAAAGTCAGCAGGGGGCCGGAAAGCCACTCGACGATGCCGGTATCCCCATTGAAAGCGTTGAGCGCGGCGACCGCCTGGGCGGTCTTGCCCGCGGAATTGTCTTTCAGCCAGATCAGCACGCCGTCATCGGCAATATCGAAGGCGAAATTGCCGCCAATCGGGGCGGCGATCACCGCTCCGTCATCAAGCGCCGTCCGCTTTGAACGATCGATCGGCGACTGTCCATGCTTGGCACTGATGATAATGAGCGGGTTGTCGAAGAGACCACGGCCACGCAGCGCGGCCACGAACTGCCCGATCGAGCGATCCACAAATGCGATGGTGTCGGCCAGATTGGCGCTCGGAGTTGCAGCAGGATCGATGTAGCCCCCGATCTTGAGCTTCTGGCCGACGCTGACGGACTGAAAATTCATTCCGAAGATCACCGGGGTTCCGCGATGACTCTTGCCGGTATGATCGAAGCCATTGATCTCGTTGATGATCGCCTGAACCTTGATGCCGTCATACCATTCCACGCCATCGATCGAGCTGGTGAAGTCTCCGCCCGGTATCGTGGCAGGCCTGGGTGCGGTCGAGCGTAGGCCAAGCGAGGCGATCAGATTGATATTGGCGTCACTGAGATCGGAATTGATTTCGGGAGCGAAGAAATCGTCAACATTTGTGCCCGGGCCGCTAACGATTTCGTTTTCGGGATCGTGGCCATTGATGATGTCGTAAGCCGGGTGCTTGTCCGACCAGGCTGTGTGCAGTCCATGCTTGTGGATCACGCCAAAAATCGTGTTGGTGCGCACGAAATTGTGCGGCCACACCGGGCTGCAAAGACCATGCACGCGTTGTCCCGGCAGATGTTCGGATCAATCGCCACGGCGCTGTTGAGGCCGGTCAAAGCGGCGGGCACGCCGCCATCGATGGAATGTTGGTTCTTGTCAACATTCTCCGCGATATTCGTCTCGGCACCAGGCCCCGTTTTGCAAGGTTGGGGCGGATTGCCGGCGGGAGCAAAGAGGGTTCGGTCATAGCTGTCATCGTAAAACACGCCGTGTGATTTCGGTGTGCCACCGGTGAGTTGCGCCAAAAGGCCCGGAAAGGAGTCCGACGGCTTTGTGGCCGACGCATTGGGGTATGTCGCGGCATGGTCGGAGAGCTTCGCGAGGCTCGGACACAAATTGGTGGCTATGCAGTTCTCGACATCGACCGCGTGCAGTCCGTCGACGCTGATCAGGAGCACATGGTCGACGCGCCTTGGCGTGTCGTCGCCAAGTGCGGGTGTCGCGGTTGGCGTCAGGATCGAAGAACATAATGCAGACGCAAGCGCGAGGCGCTTCATCTGTGGAGAAAATGAATCCATGAGTTACTCCCTTGCCGCGGTTCTCAACCACGCAAGTATTGCAACCCTGGATGACACATTCGTGTCGGGCGCGTTCATGGGGGACGCGGTCGGCCAGTCCCATCCTTCGGGAGGTCTAACCGCGCATCATTCCCCCAACGACGCAAATCCCTTTCCGCCTGCGGCCAGCTCTTCCAGCAGCGGCGCCGGGCGGTGGCGGTCGTCGCCGGTCTTGTCGGCAAACGTGGTGAGCCGGTCGCGGATATGCGCAAGCCCGACGCTGTCCGCATAATACATCGGGCCGCCGCGATAAACCGGGAAGCCGTAGCCGTAGACCCAGATCACGTCGATGTCGCCAGGCCGTCGCGCGATCCCCTCGCGCAGAATACGGGCGCCCTCGTTGATCATCGGGAACAGCAGGCGTTCGACGATTTCGTCCTTGCCAATCGCGCCGCGCGCGATGCCGCGCCGCGTTGCCGTATCGACGATCAACTGCTCCACCCCGGGATCGGGTTTCGGCGTCCGCGAGCCCGGCTCATATAGATAAAAGCCGCGCGAAGTCTTCTGGCCGTAGCGGCCGCGTTCACATAACTGATCGGCGATCGGCGCCGTGAGCCCCTGCGCTTTGCGCATGCGCCAGCCTACATCGAGTCCCGCAAGATCCGCCATCGCGAACGGACCCATGGGAAAACCGAATCCAGTGAGCGCGCCATCGATCTCCTGCGGCAGCGCTCCTTCGAGCAGCAGGCGCTCGGCCTCGACGCCACGTAGCCGCAGCATCCGGTTGCCGACAAAGCCATGGCATACGCCGACGACCGCCGGAACCTTGCCGAGCTTGCGTCCGACCGCGATGGCGGTAGCAAGGGTTTCGCGCGATGTGGCGGCGCCGCGCACCACCTCGAGCAGGCGCATTACGTTGGCTGGGCTGAAGAAGTGCATCCCGACCACCGCTTCCGGCCGTGCTGTGCTGCGGGCAAGCACATCGATGTCAAGGTAGGAGGTATTCGAGGCGATCACGGCACCGGGCTTGACGATGCGATCAAGCCGGCCGAACACGTCCTGCTTCACGCCCATCTCCTCGAACACAGCCTCGATCACGATGTCCGCATCCGCAACGGCCGCAAGGTCCGTGGTGGCGGCAATGCGTCCGATCCGTGCCTCCATCTCGTCGGCCGCGAGACCGCCGCGCGCCGCCGTGCTGCGATAATTCCGGGTGACCACGTCGAGGCCGCGCGCCAGCGCCTCGGCGCCAGTATCCACCACCATCACCGGGATGCCCGCGTTGGCGAAGCACATGGCGATGCCGCCCCCCATGGTGCCGGCGCCGAGGACCGCTGCGCGCTTCACGTCGTGGGGCTTCACGCCCGCGAGGTCGGGCACTTTGGCGGCTTCTCGCTCGGCAAAGAAAATGTGGCGTTGGGCTTTGGACTGGTCGCCAGCCACCAGCTCAAGAAACAACTCGCGCTCGCGCTTGAGTGCGTCGGCCACGGGCAGCGTGAGGGCGGCGCGCAACGCCTCGACAGCGGCCGCCGGTGCGTTCTGGCCCCTGGCACGCTTCGTGTAATTCGCGGCGGCAGCATCGAACGCGGCGAGGTCGCGCGCGGCTGCAAGCTTTTCGTCGCGGTTTCGCGTCAGCACCAGTGGGCGCTTCTCGGCCGCCACGCGCCGCGCGAATCCTGTAGCGCCGGCGACGAGATCGCCCTCGATAATTTCGTCGACCAGGCCGGCATCGAGCGCTTCCCGGGCGGGGATCGGTTCGCCCATGAGAATCATCGCCATGGCCTTGTCCATGCCGACCAGCCGCGGCAGGCGCTGGGTGCCGCCCCCTCCCGGGATGATGCCCAGTTTGATTTCGGGCAACCCGAGCCGCGTGTCCGGTGCAGCGACGCGGAAATGGCAACCGAGGGCCAGCTCAAGACCGCCGCCCAAGGGGGTACCGTGCATCGCCGCGATGACAGGTTTGCGGCCTGCCTCGATCGCCTCGATGATGGCGATACCGGTCGGTTGGCGGGCCGGCTTGCCGAACTCCGTAATGTCGGCGCCAGCCACGAAGGTGCGGCCGGCACATGCGATCACGACTGCGGAGATAGCTGGATCGTCGATCGCACGCGATACGAGGTCGAGGAGCCCAACCCGGACCTCGTATTTCATGGCATTGACCGGTGGATTGTCGATCGTGACGACGGCAACGTCGTCTTCGGTCCGCATGCTCACAAGCTCAGACACGCCCGATGCTCCCTATCTTTACCGCGGGTGCCGAGCCTAGCGGTTCGGCCAGGAAAATGCGAACAGGTCGTGTCGCAGCGGTAGGATGGAGCACAGCATGAAGGGACGCCGGATCAACGGCATCGGGCTTGCGATCGTGGGAGCGGGCCGCGTCGGATTGTTTCGCGGCGAGGTCGCCGCACGCCATCCGGCGGTCGAGTGGATCGGCATTGCGGAGCTCAATGACAATCGGGGCAAATCGGTCGCCGCCCGGATCGGGGCGGACTTCGTGACGACCGATCACCGGGAATTGCTGGCGCGACCGGAGGCGACCTGTGCCATGATAGCGACGGACGAGCACCTGCATGTCGATCCGATCCTTTGCGCGATCGAAAACAGCTTGCCCATGCTGATTGAGAAGCCGCTTGCCACCACGCTCAAGGATTCCGCGCGCGTGCTCAAAGCGATCGAGACATCCGGCCTCGACACGGTGGTGGGGTATACGCAGCGGTTTCGCCGGCGCTGGCTTGCCGCCAAGGAGAAATGCCGCACGGGGGCGCTCGGCGACGTCACGCTCGTCACTTCCCGCGCCTTCATGAACCGGCTGGTCGCCATCGACAATTACAAGCGAACGGACAAGCCTGAAACCATTTCCCCCATGGTGATTTCGGGAACTCACGCCCTCGACATCTGCATGTGGTGCCTGGAAGGCAAGACCCAAAGCGAGGTCTATGCTCGCGCAACCGATAAGGTGCTGGGCCCGCTCCACCATGGCATCGACGCCACCGCCGGCCTGGTCGCGTTCACGGATGGCACCTTGCATCACCTCGCCATTTCCTGGGCGCTGCCGGTCACCTGGCCGGCCGCAGTCTACAGCCTGGAGGTCGGTATCGTCGGCACGACCGGCGTACTTACCATCGATGACACCCACCGGGACATTGTGCTCGCGGTGTCGAGGCCGCAACAGGAAGGCTACGCACCCGATGACAGTCGGCTGGTCGACTTCATGGGAAGCTATCCGCCGGGCGACATGGCGCTCGGCGAGCTGCGCGGTCCGATGCGCGATGAGACCGAGTCCTGGCTCAACCGCGTCGCACTCGGCGTGCCGACCCAGGCCGCAACCGCCGCCGAGGCGCACAACCGCCTCATGTTGACCAAGGCGCTCGATCTTTCGGCAAAGCTCCGTCAACCGGTGTCACTGCCGCTCGATCCGGCGGACGATCGGGTGGAATGACCGAGCGTCTAGTCTCGGCGCTGCGGAGGGCAAGTCGGTCGGTGAAATCTGCCGCCAGCTCAAGGACCAGTCTCAAACGTCGCATGGGTGAACGTCACCTAACACGATCATGACTGCTACGGCGTTGGCGCCGAGCGTCCACGCATGAACCCCAAAACGGCGGAAACCAGGAACAAGACGATCGCAACGAAAAAGATGATCTTTGCGATTTCGACCGAAACGATCGCCACTCCGCCGAAGCCGAGCACGCCCGCAATCAGAGCTACGATAAGAAACGTGAGAGCCCAACCAAGCATCGCCAATTCCTCGCATATCAACCACGACCCGAGAGGCCGGTCGAAACAGACTTCCTAGTTACAACTAAGCCGGGGATAAAAGGTTCCTGGAGCCTATGGCGATCGATGTTGCTGCTGTACATTTTCAGTTTGGCGCCTATTCGCTTCATGGTGGCCGACGACGCATCCTGCGGCCGCACCAAGTGCGCCATGATGCCCCGCAAAGTGCCCGGCGACACCGCCGACCCTTTAGGCAACCTTTGGCCTGTGCCGGCACTGCAGCGCCTGCGACCATCACCGCAACGGCGGCCCCTGTGAGCAACTGTTTCATCAATGAACTCCTGTTTCGATCTGAGCGCCAACTTGCGGCAGCAGCTTCGGTTCCTTTGATATGTCCAGCCAGTGGTTGATTCCGGTATGGGCACCTGACACTCGCTCCATAGTGGCCATGGGCTGCCGGGCCTTTGCGACCGGTCGCGCTTTGACACCAGACGGTCGGGGGGCAACCCCTCATAGGCGTTAACTTACGCCGCGACAGCGCCACGAGCTGCTCCCCTCCCCCTTGTGGGGAGGGGTCGGGGGTGGGGGTCGAGGAGTGGAGCAAGGCTGTGCCCCGTGGCACGACCCCCACCCCAACCCTCCCCAACAAGGGGGAGGGAGTCGCAGCGGCACAGCACCGTGTAAGTTAGCGCCAATGGGGCACGCCTGGCGGTTCGCGCCATGGCGGATTTCGAAAGTCACGTTTGGTTAAAGTCAGGAACCTGACACTGCGGACCCGCGTTGGCTTCCATGGAATCCGACGACCTGAAGCACAGCTACTACTTGCGCGCGATCCGCACCAGCATCGGTACGGCCTTGCGAGAGCAGTATAGGGTCGACGAGCCGCTTACCGAGCGACTTGCCGAGCTGCTGAGGGAACTGGATGAGGCGGAAGGCGAGGCACAGTCCAAACGGGTTTCCAAAAATGAACCGTCGAAACCCGCCAAAGGAAGCTCCCGGACCCCCTGAGTATCAACCGGAGGCGACTTTGGCGGCGATCCCTGCTTGGGTGCGCTGTTCCGGAATCTCTTTCGGATGGAGGGCCGAAAGCATCCAGAGCTCGGCGGGCCCGTGATGCTGCCCTCGACAAACGCCGTGGGTCGATGGTGTGGAATTTTGATGCAGGGTCGCCGCGCGGGGTTTCCATGTTCGAACCGGGATGCTAGCGTGGTTGTTAAGGCCCAATTAGCAGCCACTGACTGGCCACGAACGTACGCGGATGCTTCAAAAAGTTTCCGAGCAAATCGTATATTGCTACGAGCGCGCCAGCGAAAGCCGGGCGAAGGCGGCGGGCGCGTGTAACGAAGCCTCCCAGCGGGAATACCTCGAGATGGAGCGTCGGTGGCTGGCGCTTGCGAGAAGCCACGAATTGAGTGAGCGTATCACCACCTTCAACGAGGAAAACAGACGACAACTGCGTGTGCTTATACCGTCTGCGCCACCCCACCCTGCAATCCCTCGCGTTACCTGCGCCGTATGCAGCAAGAAAATGAGGCTCACCCAGATTGAGCCGAGCTTGAAGCGGGAGCACGTTGTCGATATCGCCACGTTTACCTGCACGTGCGGTTTTTCGTGCCAGCAAATAGCAGACGGGCCAGCGTGACGAGGCATCGGGCGAGCGCAGTTATTGCATCATCGCAGAATGGACCGACATGGACGCGCTTGCAAAGGCGCGTCCGAACACGGTCGCCACCCTCGACACCTTCCGCGGTACGCTTGAATATCTCCGCGGCGGACTCGGCGTTACTGATCCGGTATCGGGGCCGGTTGTTCTGGCATTGAAATAGTGAACAGGGATCAAACTGGTGCGCGCCTTCCCTCACCACCCTGTCTTTTCCCGCAGCGTCCCCACCGCAAGCTCCCCCGCCAGCTTGTCGAGCTGCGTAAGCAGCGCGGCCGGCAGCGGCACGCCGTTGCGCAGACGTTCGATGCGGCAGTCGCGACGGCGGTCGCCCGGCAGGCGGATGCGGTCGACGCCGGGCAACCGCTTCGAGGCCCGCAGGTCGGCGAGATGACGATCGGTCTCGGTGATGAAGGTTGCGAGCGGGACGAAGCGCTTGATATCGATCGCAACCATGAAATGGCCGGTGTTGGTAGCGTCGTCCTGGTTGTAGTTGAAATCGATGACATCACGCCCGAAAGCCGCCCCATTGAGCACGCCGCCCAACAGGCCCAACATGATGGCAAGGCCGCTGCCCTTGTATCCGCCGATCGGCAGCAGCAGACCTTCGGTGCTGCGCTTCGGATCGGTCAGAGGACCCCCGGTGTGGGTGTCGATAAACCAGCCCTCCGGCATGTCGCGGCCGGCCAGCACGTATTTCTTCACGGTGCCGTAGGACACGACGGTCGTTGCCATGTCGAGGACCACTGGCCCGGCGCCGGACGGCACTGCGACGCCGAGTGGGTTGGTGCCGAGCAACAACTCCGAGCCGCCCCATACCGCCATATGGTTGGCGTTTGCCACTGCCCCGTAAAGCCCGATCATGCCATGCGCGACCGGCATCGCGGCGTAAAGCCCCGCTGTGCCGGCATGATTGGAGCGTCGCACGCCCACCCAGGCGACGCCGGCGTCGCAGGCGATCTCGATCGCGGTCTCGGCAGCGCGGCTCACCACCAGGTGCCCCATGCCATTGTTGCCATCGACCAGCGCGGTCGCGGCGGCGGTCCGCTCGACGGTGATGCGGGGCCGCACGTTGAAGCCGCCGGCGCGGATGCGGCGGACGTATTGGGGAAGGCGAAAAATGCCATGAGCGTCGGCGCCGGTAAGATCGGCTTCGGTCATCAGCTGCGCGACCTTCGCGGCATCAGCCGCCGGCAGCCCCACGGCCATCAGCACGTCAGCTATGAAGGCCTCGACCGCGCCGGCAGCAAACCGATGATCCGCGTCCTGCTCGCGGGTAGCGTCCAGCATCGCCATCATGCACCCCATATGCGCCGCTGCGCTTCCTGCACGGCATCCTCCATGGTCATGAACTCCGCACCTTCGCGGGCGAGTGCATCGACAAAATCCTCCAGAGCCAGCATGCGGTAGCCGCGGCCGATCACATACGGGTGCATGGTGTAGGTGAGAATGCCCCAGTCGACCAACTTCTTCATGTAGCGGAACTCGTCGAGCCAATTGCCCATCACGGTGCGGGCCGATTGCAGGCCGGGCAGCACCGTTTGCGAGGTGCGTAGAAACTCGAAATGCGGGTAATCGTCGAGCGACCAGCTGATCGGCATTTCGATCAGCGCGGTCTCCCGGCCGAACCGATAGGGCTGGCCCAATTCCGCGATGTCGTCCTGCCGCACCCGATAGGGCCAATAATCTGCACCCATCAGACTCGAATCGTAAAGGAAGCCGTTCTGGACCAGCAGATCGATGGTATTCGGGCTCAAATCCCACGACGGCGAGCGATAGCCGCGCGCCTTGCGGCCGGTGAGGCGGAGGATCGCTTCGTTCGCCCGCTCCATGTCGGCCTGTTCCTCCTCGCGGTTTTGATCTGCCGGTGGAACATGGGCCCAGCTGTGATGGGCGATTTCATGGCCCGTCTTCACCACCGCATCGCACTCGCGCGGGTAGCTCTCGATGGTGAAGCCCGGCGTGAACCACGTGGACCGGATGTCCCGCGATTGCAGAAACGCCAGGATGCGCGATGAAGCACGCGCGCCGAACTCGCCACGCGACAGGGCGGTCGGCGTAGTCAGTCCGCGCGCAATGAAGCCTGACATGGTGTCGAAATCGAAGGTGAGGCAAACGATGTGACGCGGCACAGTTGGGGTCCTTGCGAATGAGAGCGCGTTCCGCCGACATTATTCAATGGTATTGCCGGGCTTGACCCGGCAATACATCTTCATGCGAAGATGGACCCGCGGGTCAAGCCCGCGGGCGACGGGCGAAAGCGACAGACCTACACCCACGCAGCACACTACCCAATCCAAATGTCCTCCCGCACCATTGGCATTATTGTGCACGGCGCGACCAGCCGCATCGGCGCGACTCAGCATTTGAAGAATGCGTTGACGCCGATTTGCGCCGAGGGTGGGCTTGGGATCGGTGAGGACCGCATCCTGCCGCGTCTGATCCTGGTGGGGCGCAACAAGCAACGCCTTGCCGTCCTTGCCCGGGAGAACGGCGCCCTGGCTTGGACCACCGATCTCGACGCGGCGCTGTCTGATTCGGCTTATACGATGCTGTTCGACGCCGCCGCGACCTGTCAGCGCAAGGCAACGCTGGAAAAAGGGATCGCGGCTGGCAAGCATATCTATTCGGAAAAGCCGGTTGCCGAAGCGGTGGCCGACGGCCGTGCGCTGCTGAAGGCGATCACGGCGCGAGGCCTGAAACATGGCGCGGTCGAGGACAAGCAATACCTGCCCGGCATCTGCAAGCTGCGCGCGCTCGCGCAGGCGGGCTTTTTCGGACGCGTCGTCGGCTTTCGACTGGAGTTCGGCTGGTGGGTGTTTGACGGCTTCGACGAGCCATGCCAGCGGCCAAGCTGGAACTACCGCAAGACGGGGGGCGGCGGCCTCCTGCTCGACATGTATTCGCACTTTCGCTACCTGATCGAAGGCATGCTCGGGCCGATCCGTCGCGTCGTCACCTTGGCTGCAACCGCAATGCCGGAGCGCCTCGATGAAGCCGGCACGCGCTACGCGGCCGACGTGGAAGACCAGGCCGTCACCCTGATTGAGCTTGAGTCGGGCGCGACGGGTGTCATCATTGCCTCATGGGCAACGCGGGTGCGGCGCGACGATCTCATGACGTTCCAGATCGACGGCACGAAGGGCTCCGCCATTTCGGGGCTGCATCGTTGTTACATGCAGCCGCTCGTCGATACTCCCAAAATCGCGGCATTCAATCCAACAGTCGACCTCGCGATCGATTACCGCGCCCGCTGGCAGGAGGCGCCCGCGGCGGGTTCCTATGTCAATCCCTATCGGATCGGCTGGGAGGATTTCCTGCGCCATCTCGTGGCGGACGCGCCGCTGCGCTCGGATTTCGCCGCCGGCATCCGCGACGTGGCGTTTGCGGAGGCTTGCGGGCGAAGTGCGCGCGAGGGAGGGTGGATCGAGTTCGACCAGGTGGCGGGCTAGCGTCTCTTGCTTCACCTACGTCATCGCCGGGCTTGACCCGGCGACCCATCGCTTGAAAAGCGCTTCATAGCAAGTGGATGGATTGCCGGGTCAAGCTCGGCAATGACACTTTACGGATTAAACACTCCAACCCACTCGTCCCGCAGGACCTTCAACTTTTCGGACGACAGGCCCTGCCAATCCACGTTGACGAGATTGAGGCTGTCGATGCCGGGAGCATATTCGGGCAGCGGGCTCTTGAAGCCCGTGCGGCCTGAGACCATGGCCTCGCCTTTGACCAGGATCGTCTGGCCCTGTTCGGACAGAACGAAATCGACCCACAACTTCGCAGCATTGGGATGCGGTGCCTTTTTGAGGATGAACATGTTCTGCGGTAGCAACACTGCGCCTTCCGCCGGCAGCAGGAATTTCAGCTTGCCGCCTTTCTGATTGTATTGATAGGCACGCGTCGGCATGCCGGAGAACGCCATCAGGTCCTCCCCGGTAACGAGGCGGCCCGCGATCTGCTCGGAGCGGATCAGGAACGACGGCTTCATCGCGGCGACGGCCTTGAAGTAGTTCAGGTCGAGCACTTCGCGCTGACCCGCATAGGTCGCCAAATACGCCACCGACTTCGACACGTCGCCGATGCTGATGCGGCCGGCCGGCACGGCGTTGACCACGTCCTTCCAGGATTTGCCCTCGAACTTGATCCGATCGGTGCTCCACATCGGAACGAACAGATAGGCGCCGTTGAAGGCGAACACACCTTTGCGGCCGAGCCCGCGCGCTATCACGTCCGCATAGAATTTGTACTGCGGCGAATCATATTCCAGCGCATCGCCGGCGGCGGCGCGCTCGAACACCCACGGCGGCGAGCCGACCGCCGCGACATCGATGGTGACGCGGTCGGCGTTGATCTCCTGCTCGACCCGGGTCACCAGCGGCGCAGTGGCGGAGAGCTGATAATGGATTTGAAAGCCGTTCGGGAGTCCGTAGAACCTGCGAAACGCCGCTGTAAGCGCATCGTTGGTTTCAGGCTGGATGACGACGTCCCAATAGGTGAGGCTGCCTTCTCTCCTGGCAGCTTCGATGAGTCCGGTGAGGCGTGTTTTCTCGTCGGCCGAGACGCCTTGGAAGGCGGGAGGCTCCTCGGCGCCTGAAGGCCTTGCGAGGCCAATCAGCGCGGCAGCGGCAAGTAAGGCCAGCGGAACGAGATATTTCATCGCGATCTCCCAAAAGCGTTGAACACGTATCATCTTGACAAGCGTCGTTCCGGCAAACCCATTATCCTCCCTCGCCTGCATTCTCGGCAACGAAAACGATAACGTCCTCAGGGCGGATCGTTACGGTGACGTGCTCGCCGGCCCGCAACCCGCATGGGCGCCGGATTGCGCCCAGCCGGACGCCATCGATGGCAACGACATATTCCTCCTCCAGGCCCAGAAATGAGGCAGCACGCGTCACACCGACGAAATGCTGTTCGTTTGGCACGCCCACAACGTCGGCGTGCTGCGGCGCCGCCGTGTCGATGCGCTTGGCTACTCCGATGTGTTCCTTGCGGGTGCAGGCGAGAACGCTTGCACCCGGAACGGCCGGCTTGTCACCGGATTGGACTCCCCAGATTCGGAAACCGTCGGCCAATGCGACCTCCACATCAAAACCTTCCCGCCGCGGCAGGGCGGTCACGACTCGGCCGCGGTTGATGTTGAGGCCGAGAAACTCGGCCACGAAGGGAGTTTGCGGACGTGCGAACACGCTGCGTGGATCCCCAGCGGCTTCGATCCGTCCGTTATTCATCACCACGACAGTCTCGGCGAGCGAGAACGCCTCCGCCTGGTCATGGGTGACATAAATGGCGGTAAAACCGAGCTGTTCCTGCAGCACGGCAAGTTCCATGCGCATGCGCGCGCGCAGCTGCGCATCGAGGTTCGACATCGGTTCGTCGAACAGCACCAGGCGGGGCTCGTGCACCAGCGCTCGCGCAAGCGCGACGCGCTGCTGCTGGCCGCCCGAGAGGGTGGTGGCAGGCTTATCCTTGACGGCTGCGAGCCCGACCATATCGAGGATTCGGCCGGTGCGCGCTGCGATCTCCGCCTTGGAGATGCGCCGCACCTTGAGGGGGAAACCGACATTTTCGGCGACCGTCATGTGCGGCCACACCGCATAGGACTGGAATACAATGCCGAGGCCGCGCCGCTCCGGCATCAGGTTCACGCCGGCGACGTGGTCAAACACCATCGTGCCCGCGATTTCGATCGTTCCGGCATCGCCGGTCTCAAGGCCGGCGATGCAGCGCAGAATCGTCGTCTTGCCGCATCCCGACGGTCCCAGCAACGCCAATGTATGCCCGACCTCGACTGCAAATGACACGCCATCGACCGCCACAAGCTCGCCGAACAGCTTGCGCAACCTCTCAACCCGCACAAACGCCACGCGTGTGTTCCTTAAGCCTGTATGAGCGAAACCCGGGTCGCCCGGAACAACGAGAACGCCGTCAGCAACAGCATGAGCTGGATCACGGCAAGCGCCGCCACATAGCCGAAGCTGCGTTCGCTCAGAACCACAAGCGCCACGCTGATGGTTTCGGTGCCTTGTGCATAAAGCAGAATGGTGGCGCCAAGCTCGCGAATGAAGATCACGAACAGCATCAGCCAGGCGGCGACGATCGCCGGCATCAGGAGCGGCACCAGCACATAACGCATCGTCTGCAGCCAGCCGGCGCCGCTTGCGCGCGCACTCTGTTCGAGTTCCGGGTTGATGGCGAGCAGCATTGACGAGACGGTTCGCGTCGCGAACGGAAAAAACCGCGCCACATAGGCAATCAGGATAATGGCGAGTGTTGAGTACAGCGGCGTGCGAATGGCGAGGATGAGGAAACCGAGGCCCAGAATGATACCCGGAATGCCAACCGGCAGTGACAGGATCGCATCGACCGGAGCGCGGCGCTGGCGCGGGCCGCGATTGACGTAGTAGGCCTGCAGCACGCTCATAATGACTCCAAGCGTGGCGCCTGCAACAGCGAGAAAAAGGCTGTTGAGAATCGCCTGCTGCGTCAGCGAATAGTTGAATATGACATATTCAAAATTGCGCAGCGTAAGAGTGGCGTATGAAAGCGTGCCGGTCCAGATCGACGACAACGACACCATAAGGAGCGCGATCACCGGCAGCACCACGGCACAGCCCACATAGATGATCTCGAATGCGAGCGCGGCGGCGCGGCCACCCGCACGCAGCGCGATGATGCGCGGCCGATAGCCTTTTCCGGTCACGGTTTCGAACCGCCGGCGGTCGATATAGCGGCGCTGCAACACCGTAAGCAGGATCGTCACCGCCATCACGACAACGCCGAACGCGGCGGCGCGGCCGAGATCCGAAGGGTATTGCACAAGCTGAAAGATTTCCGTCGGCATGGTGCGGATGCCGCGCGGGGATGCGAGCGCGAGCGGCACGTCGAACAATCCGGCGCTGGTGACGAACACGATCAGGGCTGCCGAGAACAGCGCCGGGAACAGCAGCGGAATGGTGATGAGGCGCAACGTGGTCCAGAAGCCGGCCCCGTGCACCCGCGCGGCATCTTCCAGCGCCGGGTCCATCTGCCGCATCGGCGCGATGACGAACAGATAGACGTAAGGCGTGTAGAAAAGGGACAACACCCAGGTCGCGCCGCCGATGCCGTAGATCGGAATGAGGTCGGGCGGTAAGCCGAACGTATCGGCCAGCAGCCTGCTCACTATTCCGCTGTGAGGCGCCGCAAGATAGACCCATGAAATGGCCCCCACATAGGGCGACAGGAAGAACGGCACGAGGTTGAAGACCTCGAACCAGCGTCGGCCCGGCATGTCGGTGCGTGACACCACCCATGCAAGACCAAACCCGAGCATGCAACTGACGAGCGTCGCGCCGATCCCGCATATGATGGTGTTGCCGGCCGCCTGATAAAAACGCGGATCAGCGAACAAGCCGGTGAAATTTTGCCGCGACAGCGCCGGACCGCTTGCATCCCAATACAGAGCACTGCGAATGACGGTGGCAAGGAAGGGGCCGGCGATGAGGGCCATGCCGATGAGGACACTGGTCGCCGGCAAAGCAATCTCGACGTACCGGCTGACGGGGCGGACGTGCGACCGCATGCGGTCGGGAAGCCTCGCCACAAAGCCGGACCGGGCATTCACTTCATCGACCATGGGCACTCATTGCAAGCCAATTTGCAGCGCACCGATTGCTATGCCGGCGCATTTTGCGTGTCAAATTAGCTTCCGCCGGCAGACTATGGTCGATGGTTTTCAATCTGATGCGGCCTTGTGCGGCGCATCAATTCCGCTTGCCATGTTTGATCTTCCTCAAAGGCCCAGCTCCGGCTCGGGGCTAGTTTTTGGCCAGATCCAGAGGTGCCCCCATGAAAGTCCGCGACGTCATGTCCACCCACGTGGTTTCAATCGCGCCTGACGCCAATGTTCTGGAGGCGGTTCGGCTGATGCTGCAGAAACATATCAGCGGCCTTCCGGTCATCGATCGGCACGGTACGCTGGTCGGCATTGTGACGGAAGGTGACTTCCTGCGCCGGGCCGAAACCGGCACCGAGCGCAAGCGGCCGCGATGGCTCGAATTCCTGATGGGCCCACGCCGTATGGCCGACGAATATGTGCAGGCCCATGCGCGCAAGGTCGAAGACGTGATGACGCGTGAGCCTGTTACAGTTACCGAGGATGCCGCCCTCGATGAGGTGGTGCGAATCATGGAACGCCGGCGCATCAAGCGTCTGCCGGTGGTGCGCGGCAGCCAGGTGGTCGGCATCGTCAGCCGGGCCAACATGCTGCATGCGCTCGCGAGCCTCGCCACGACCGCGTCGCCGCCCGCCAACACTGATCTGGCAATCCGCCAGCAATTGCTGGCCGAATTCGAGCGGCAGACCTGGGCGCCGGCAGCGCTGATCGATGTGGTGGTCAAGGACGGCGTAGTCGAATTGTGGGGTACCATCACCGAGGAGGCCCAGGGCAAGGCCCTCAAGGTCTGCGCCGAGAATATTCCGGGCGTAAAGTCGGTTGTGAGCCATCTGACCTGGATCGAACCGATGTCCGGCCTTGTGATCAGCGAGTTCGAGGAGGCGAGCCCGAGGTGAAGATGGCTCAGCGCTGAGGTTCACTGCTTCGCCGTAACAGCGCTATCTCATCTGCAGCACCGTATCGACCAAGGCCGGCTGGCCGGCCTTCACTTTCGCGACTGCACGCTGGAGAGTGCCTGCAATGTCCTTGGGCTCGACAATCGGACCTTCGGCGTACCAGCCGCATGACTGCGCGAGTTTGGCAAAATCCGGCTCCGGCCCGGCGATGTCCTGGCCGATATGGGCGCGCTCGACCGGCGTGCTGCGGTGCTCGGCAATGTGGATCTGGTGCTCCCAGTCGTTGTAATAGGCACGGTTGTTGTACATCACGATCAGGAACGGGATGTTGTTCTTTGCCGCCGTCCACAGGGCGCCGGCGTCGAACATCAGGTCGCCGTCGGGCTGGATGTCGACCACGAGGCGGCCGGTGCCGCGGTGCGCCAGCGCCACACCGAGCGAGACCCCGATCTGGGTGCCGGTGCCGAGCGCGCGGCCAGCATGGCGGTAGGGCCTGTCGAAGTCCCACAGCTTGAGCACCCAATCCTGCAACGTGCAGGCGGTGAGCACCCAATCCTCGGCCTTGATGACGTCCCACAATTCGTGCGCCAAACGCGGCAGTGAAATCGGGCTCAGGTCCCAGCCTTCCCGCGCCTGCTTCGCCCATTTGGCGAACAGGGCGTCGTGGCGGAGGCTGATCTCCGCAGTGCGGTCGGCAATGCGCGCGGCGAGCCGGGCCTCCCGGCCGATCCGGTCCTTGCAAAGCCTGGTCAACTCGGGGATTGCCGTGACGGTATCGCCGAGCACCCGCAGGCTGCAATCGGGCATGCGGGTGAAATCCATCGACCACTTGGACAGCCCGATATCGCCGAAGCCGAGTTCGATCATCTCGCACGTAGCCGGATAGAGCGGCTGCGTCGCCCGCTTGGTGCGGTCGATGATGTGGGTCGGCTTTTCCCAGTCGCGCGTGTCGAGCGAGAGAATGAGATCGGCATCCCGGAACACGCTCTTGTCCATGCTCAGACTGAGCGGGTGGCGGTTCGGGAAATTGAGCCGTCCGTTGACGTCATAGACGGCGGCCCCGACGGTTTCGGCAAGCGCCACCAGATGATGAAAACCCTGCGCGTGGCGGCCAACATATTCGGCAAGCAGCACCGGAAATTTCGCCGCCAACAACCGATCCGCGATTTTGGCGAGCGCTTCCGTGTCCGCCGCCATCGGCGCCGGCACCGTCGCCTCGGCCCGCGACGGCATCCGAACCGGCGCAGCAAGCGGCTGCTCCTGCAGCCAGGCGTCGTAGCACATGTAGACCGGGCCTTGCGGCTCGGTCATCATCGCTCCGTAGGCGCGCGCGAAGGAATCCGGTACGCCCTCGATGCTGCCGGGCTGGTAGTCCCATTTGACATAATGGCGGACCTGCTCGCCCTGCACGTTGGCGGTGTGAATCCAGTCGATGAATGGCCGACGCCGGCTCTCGTCCATCGGACCGGTCGCCCCTATCACGAACACCGGCGCCCGATCCACATAGGCGTAGTAAATGCCCATGGTGGCGTGGAGAAGTCCGACCACGTCATGCACGATCGCCACCATCGGCCTGCCGGTCGCCTTGGCGTAGCCGTGAGCGATCTGCACGGCGATCTTCTCATGCTGGCACAGCAGCATGGGCGGATCGTTGCCACCGTAATTGACCAGCGAATCGTGCAGACCGCGATAGCTCGCGCCCGGATTGAGCGCGATATACGGCAACCCGAACTGCTTGATCAGATCGACAATGACGTCGGATTGCCAGCGTTTTTCTGCGCAAGGTGCTTTGGGGGTGACTTCGCTTTTACGTGCTTGTGCGTCCGCGATTTCGTTCATGTTTGGTCCTTCAGGACTCGGCTTGAGGCGCAGGGCACGCGCATTTGGCGGCCTTCACCTCTCCCCGCCTGCGGGGAGAGGTCGGAATGAGCGCGTTCTTCGCGCTCATTCCGGGTGAGGGGGCCGCTCCGCGAGTCTGAGCTTGTGGAAAGGCCCCCTCACCCCGACCCTCTCCCCGCAAGCGGGGAGAGGGAGCAGAAGCGCCGTGCCAAATGGGATAGCCCTGGCTTGAAGCGAGGCATGACAATTCATTCGTTGCGGCATCAACGCGCATTCACGATGCGTCGAATGCTTTCGCGACAAGATCGACGATATTCTTCGGTGTCTTGATAATGGCGTCGCTGTACTTCTGCACCTCAGCGCCGGGCGTCGGCTCGATGTAGATGCTGCGCTTTTGCGCTTCGGCAAGGAAATCCTTATCGACCACCACCTTGTCGAACGCGGCGCGCAGCGCCGCCAGCCGGTCGGCCGGAATGTTCTGGGGCGCCAGCAGCGCACGGCCGATGGCGGCGCCGGCCGAGACGAATTCGATCGCGGTCTTGGCGGTGGGGTCGGTGACGATCTCCTGCATCAGCGGGACATTGGGCAGTTCGGGCGTACGCTTGAGCCCGGCCTGCAGCAGCGGGATGAATGTGCCGTTGTCGATGTTGTCCTTGTCCTCGGCACGCCACGAGTTCCACGCCTTCGAAACGAGATCAACCTCCCCGCGCAGCAGCGCCAGCGTGTAGGCCGAGGAGCCGTCGTAGCCGCAGATAATGTTGAGCGGCATCTTGGCGATCACCTTGAGGGTCGCCGGATATTGAAAGCTCTGCGATGCCCGTCCGCTGCAGCCCACGTTGACCTTGTCCTTGAACAGGTCCTCGGTGGAGGTGATCTTGGAGCCCTTGTGGATCATGAAGGCGGTATTCACCGGCGCGAACGAGCCGACGTAGCTCATCTTGGTGACGTCCCAGCGCCCCTGCGCCGGATCCATCAGCTGCACATACGCAATGGTCTCGGGAAACAGCGCGATCATCGAGCCGTCCTTGGGGGCCCTGGCGTAAAAGTACGAAGCCGCCTTGGAGCCAGCCCCGCCCGGCATACTCTGCACGATCACGGTCGGATTGCCGGGAATGAATTTGCCAATATGGGCGGCGGCGAGTTGCGCGTAGAGATCATAGGAGCCGCCCGGCGGATGCCCGATCAGGAGGGTCACCTCGTGGCTCTCGTAGAAGTTTTCGACGCTCTGGGCGGCGGCCGGAAACGTGGCGGCGCAAGCGATGGTGGACAGGATGGCGGCAAGGCCGCGCCGGATCAGGGGCATCGCGGATATCTCCTTGGGTTTCCCAATTTTTATTGATTTTTGGACGAAACCGCCAAGCGGCGCAAGGCCACGCGGCTTGCGCCCCGCGGCAGCGTAATGCGAACGGGATGCTCCGGGCGTCCGCCCCTTCCCTCATTGCCGCTAACTTACGCTGCGACGGCGCCTCGAACTGCTCCCCTCCCCCTTGTGGGGAGGGGTCGGGGGTGGGGGTCGAGGAGCGGAGCAAGGCTGTGCCCCCTGGCACGCCCCCCCACCCCAACCCTCCCCCACAAGGGGGGAGGGAGTCGCAGCGGCACAGCACAGCGTAAGTTAGCGCCAATGACCCTCCCCCTTCAGCGAAGGGGTGGGGCCCATGCGATGCTCCTCTCCTTTAGGAGCGTGGCTCACACCCGCGGCGGCAGGTCGGCGAAGCAGCGGTGGCCGTCGCGCACGGCTTCGAGTTCGGCAAGCTCCTCGTCGCGCCGGTGGTAGCCGCAGCTTTCGATCAGTTCGCGTGCCGTGGCGAGGTTCACCCGCGCCTCCTCCGCGAGCTTCGCGCGCTCGTCGGCGCCGGGCGGCTCGGGCTTCGGCGGACTGTCGTCGATGAGCCCGTTGAGAGGTGCGAATGCTTCGATGCGCGCGAATGCGAGCCGCGCGCGTTCGAACGCGATACTGCAGAGGTGAAGCCGCATTACCCCCGGCTCGGTGATGTCGTCGGCCTCATCGAGATCGTGTGCGGCGCCCTCCCACTTGCCGAGGCTGCGGTGGAAGGCGGCGCGGGCGCGAAGGGCACTTGCGACATACTCCAGTGTACCGGCGGCCCTAAAACGATCGACCGCTTTATTGAGCCAATCGCGAGCGAGACCGGCGTTCTCGCGCGCGACGGCAGACAGCAGATTTGGCACGACATTCTTGATTGCAATTCCGAGGTGGGCACGGCCAAGGGTTAGTGTGTCGAGAGCGACGCTGAGGAGCGAGTGGGTCCACTGTATCGTCACCAACGCCCGTTCACGCGCTGCGGTCCATTCACTTCTGGCGAGCAAGAGGCAGCAATAGTTATAGCCTGGCGCCGAATAAAGTAGCGGGTATTTGGGTTGCACTGCCTTTTGCCGATCCTCAGCCTCAGCGAATAGGTGCTCCGCTTCCTTTACTTTGCCTGCACAGGATAGCGCGTCAGCTTGGGTCGTCAGGTTAATTATCTTCTGGAATTCGTCGCCGCTCTTGTCCGCGTGCATGACTGATTCTGCCGCGGTCGCTGCAGCAGCGGGGACGTGGCCGATGAGCAGTTCCGTTTGGCTCAGATTGGAGGCCCCAATAGCGGCGTTGCGCCATCGACTGTCCTTTTTGTTCATCTCCAACCCTGCTCGTTGTACCGGCAGCGCCTCAGCAAATCGCCCCAGCGCGTTTAGGGCGAAGGCGGCTTCGCCGAGCACCCATGCTTGGGTCGCTGATGTCAACGCCGCGATCGGCATATCGTAGGGCTTCTCGAAGAACCAAGTGAGTGCTGCTAGGTTGCTGCCAACGGCCCCCAGCTTGCGCAATGCATAGAACTCGATCTTTCCATCTTCACGCCATCGATAGATACGCGTTACATAGATCTCGTCCCGCACCTCCTGATGACGCCCCGCGCGGCAGCCGTGGGGAATGGCCTGATACAATGGTGCGAGGTCTTCAAGTGTAGGCTGGTCGCCTTCGTGCGTCGTGTCGCGCAGGTGCTCATAGAGCAGGCCGTGGGCTGCACGCCAAGCCTCCAGGTTCGTTTTCTCCAGCCGCTGACCAAACCACTCACGCACCAGCGGATGGGCGTCGAGCGCATCGGGCGTTGCGGGGTCCACAGGCGCCATCAACCGCACGTCCCGCAGGCGCGCGACCCCCCGCCGCCATTCGGTTTCATCAAGATCGACGATCGCGTCGGTGAGCCCAGGGATCGCCGGCGGCTTGCGCAACGCGGCGAGGCAATCGCCGCTTGCCGGCCTGTCGAACAGGCCGACCATGTGCATGATGGCATGCGGCACCGGCTGACCGGAGAGCCACTCTCGCTCGTAGGACTCCATAACCCGCTTGGCATGGTCGTGGCGCGGGTTTTCGGGATCGTCGAGGAGTTTACGGATACGATCGCGCCGGCGCACGTCGCCGAATTGCGTCTCCTTGAGGAAGCTTGCGAGCAGACCGAGTGCCAGCGGATGGCCGCCGAACGCCCGCGCGGTTGCCCGCAATTCTGCATCGGTCCCCCATACGCCGTTGTCCCGCAACAGCGCCGCGCCGGCATCATCCGAAAGCTTTTCCACATCGACAACCGGGGCAGCACCGTCCTTCCAGCGCGCGATGTCCTTAATGGCAAGCCGGCTGGTGAGCACCACAAGCCCGTGCGCTTGCGCCGGCGGCATAGCTGCAAAGCGCCGCAACAACGCGCGCAGCCCCAAGTCCTTCAATTCGCCTTGGTGCGTGCCGAGGCCGTGTTGCAGCGGCTCAACGCCGTCGAGCACGAGCAGCACGCGACGCCGCGCCAGAGCCTCCGCGATGGCCTCGGCCTTGGCGGTGGCACTCGTGGTGTCGAGCTTGATGCCGAGCTTATCGAGCGCCCAGTTGAGGAACGGTTCGGCCGAGGTCGCGCGCTCCTTGCTGCCCTGGCTGTAGAACGACCAGCCCAGCACGGCCTCCGCGCCGCGATAGCTGTCGGCCTGCATGCGCTTGAGCCATTCATTGACCAGCGCTGACTTACCGGCGCCGCCTTCGGCGACGAGCGAGAGGATGTTGGTCTTGCGATCGACCCAGGCCTCATCGAGGCGCTTTAGCTCGGTATCGCGGCCGACGAGGCGCTCGTAGGCGGTCTCGGGTAGGCCGGTGATGTGGACGTAGGCCGGCTGCACAGAAGGAGTAACGGGACTGATCGGTTGTTTTGCAGCTTTGCGCTCCGCAATCTCTTTTGCGATTTTCGCAATCTCGTTTGCCGCCTCCGTCATGTGCTTGAGACGCTCATGATGCGAATAGCCAGAGAATGGCTGACCGTCGCGCGGCCGAAGGTTCTTGTCTTTGACCTTGTCCAATCCGGCATCGGGAGTGGGCGTCAGCAACAGCGGATAGAAATGGACCTCTTCTCCCTTCGCCTGGCGCTCACGGATGATCGCGATTTCTCTATCGACAATGTAATCGGACGCCATCGAGTTGGCCGAAACGAGAAGAACGAAAATGTCGCATTCGCTAAGATTCCGCTCGATTTCTGGGTCCCAATCGGCGCCGCCCGGCATGTGACGGTCGACCCAGAGACGAATGATGTCGTGCTTGACGGCCGGCTGCAAATAGGTGCGCACGAAGCTGAGCCATTGGATCTCGCCGTCGCGAGGATGCTCGGGTTCGTCCTTGTGGCTATAACTGATGAAAATAATCGGCTTGGGCAAATCCATGGCGAAACATGCTCCCACAACCCATGTGGGAGTGCGCCGAGGGATACCTGCGAGTCAAGTGGCGCGCAAAGCAGTCCAGTCGTTCGCCTCAGCCATTCTGAAGGGATTGAAGGTCCTCCAACGTTGCCCGCTGTAGGGGCGACCCTTGTGGTCGCCCGGTTTGCGCACCGCGTCTGCCGGCAACAGGGCGACCACACAATAGGGCGACCACAAGGGTCGCCCCTACTCATAACATTTAACGATGCTCCGATCCCTTCAGATTGGCTGAAGCGAGCTACTCGACGTCTCGATCGCCTAGGAGGAATACAACCTAAACGAGACGATTTCATTGACGATAGGCAGGAATTATCTTATAATAGCGAAGTCGAATTGGCTTCCGCCAGCGTCGCCTGCCCGACGAAAAGCCCCACCGAATCATTGCCCGCAACCTCACGAGAGCTGAGAACCACCGTGACCTCCTGCACAAAGAAATCCGTCCCCTACGACGGAGGTTTCGGCAAGCCTCCCATGCACACCCGGTTCCGCAAGGTGCAGTCCGGCAATCCAGGCGGTCGGCCGCGTCGCACGGCATCGGAGCGCACAAACACACTCACTCGGGAGATGCCGTGCCATGTCCCTCGTCCAGGCGGCCCCGAATCGGCGAAAAATTCGAAATTCCCTGTTAAATTCGCTGTTCTGAGGGAATTCGGCACGGGGTCGACAGGCAGTTACGGATGTGAAGTTTAACTGTGCGAGCCGAATAGCTTATCAGTCCCAACAGGGTCTTCAAGGTGCGGCGGTGCGCTCAGTCCGAAGGCTCGGCGCAAAGTCCCGCGATCAAACGCCGCTTGATCAATAGCGCCCACGGGCCGACAATCGATCGCAAGACTGCGGGTTTGCGCGGCATCGCCGACCATTCCGAGAGGAGACAAAACACCATGACTACACGCAGAGAATTCCTCAAAGGAGCGGGCGCGGCGGGCATTGCCTTCTGCAGCTGCGGGATGCTGGACGCCGCACGTGCGCAGGAGCCTGCGCGGCGATTGCCGGTCACGGTCAATGGCAAGCGGGTCAAGACCATCGACGTGCACGCGCACTGCATCTTCCACGAGGCCGTCAATCTGATGGGCGACGACGCTCGCAACGTGCTCGCGCCGGTCAGGGGCGTGGAAAACCTGTCCATTGTGGTCGCCGAGCGCCTCAAGCAGATGGACGCGATGGCGATCGACGTCGAGGTGGTCTCCATCAATCCGTTCTGGTACCGCAAGGACCGCGACACCGCCGCCGCCATCGTCAAGATGCAGAACGAGAAGCTCGCCGAGCTGTGCGCGTCGCAGCCGGAACGCTTCGCGGCCTTTGCGTCGCTCGCCCTACAATTCCCCGATCTTGCTGTACAGCAACTCGAGGAAGCTGTGAAGAAGCTCGGGCTGCGGGGCGCCCAGATCGGTGGCAGCGTCGCGGGCGAAGACTTTTCAAATCCCAAGTTCTACCCCGTGTGGGCGAAGGCCGAAGAGCTTGGCGCCGTGCTGTTCATTCATCCGCAGAGCACGCCGGAGCTTGCCAAGCGCTTCCGGGGCAACGGCTGGCTGTCGAACACCATCGGCAACCCGCTCGACACCACGATCGCGCTCCAGCATCTGATCTTCGAAGGCACCCTGGATCGTTTCCCGGGCTTGAAGATTCTGGCGGCGCACGGCGGCGGATATATGGGCTCCTATGCGGCGCGCTCCGACCACGCCTGTTTCGTGGCGCCGCCGGGGGCCTGCAATCCGGACATCAGGCTGAAGAAGCAGCCGACAGAGTACCTGCGTCAGCTACATTTTGATGCCCTGGTCTTCACCCCGGAAGCATTGCGCCACCTCGTGGCGCAGGTCGGCGCCAGCCAGGTGATGCTCGGCAGCGATCATCCGTACGTATGGGAGCAACACCCGGTCGACCACATCTTCGCCACTACGACCCTCTCCGACGACGAGAAGATCGCGATCCTCGGCAGCAACGCGGCGCGGCTGTTGGGGATCAGCGCCTAGAGTGCGGTTACTCTGACGCTTCATATCCATCGGCGTCATTCCGGCGCGCCGCCAACGGATCCGGCCTTCGGCCGGCCCGATGACAGGCTCCGCGACGGGCCGGGAATCGATAACCACTGGCCGACGTTTCGCACAACGAACATCGCGTTTCTTTGTTGTGTATTGATGTTGGATTTTGGTGCAGTTTGAAATCAGATTAAATCCGATTTCAATTACTAAGCTCACCCGTATGCGGTCAGTTTAAGTCGGTCGCGATGGCCGTAGCCTCTCGAAGCGCATATAATTGGAGATAGCGAGCGCCCACCACTTTTGTCCAGTTCATCGGCGCTGCCGCGCCATCACCGCGACTTTGAATGGCTGGAAAGTCGCGGCCGACAGAGTTGGCGGGCCGAGTTTGACCTGGGCCCAGGACCGCCATAGCGGCAATTTCATCTGCAATCACAACGATGTGATCGCAGCCACCAGATGACGGGGAATAAATCTTGCCTCCCCTGGGTCTCCCTCGCATTCGGCCCATTAGCGGCCGTGGAGGAGAGACCAGATGGGACAGAACGAAAAAGACGGCATCGACCGTCGCGGTGCATTGGAATGCATGATCTGGGCCGGCACCGGCGTGCTGTGGACGATGACAGGCGGCGTGCCGCGGTCGTCGTCGCTGCTTGGAATTTCGCAAGCCCAGGCGCAGGTCGCAAGCGGCTTTACGTTCCTGCAGATTTCCGACAGCCATATCGGCTTCAAGGCGCCGGCGAACCCCAATCCGATGGCGACACTCGACGAGGCCATCGCCAAGATCGGCGGGTTGCCGCAAAAGCCGGCCTTCATGATTCATACCGGCGACATCACGCACCTGTCCAAGCCTGAAGAATTCGACAACGCCGATCAGGCTATCGGCAAGGCACGACTCGATACTTTCTACGTACCGGGCGAGCATGACGTCATCGATGCGGATCTTGGCAAGGCCTACATGGAGCGCTACGGCAAGCGGGTACAGGCCAAAGGCACCGGCTGGTACTCGTTCGATCAGAACGGCGTCCACTTCGTCGGTTTGGTCAACGTGGCCAACCTCAAGTCGGGCGGCATGGGTACGCTCGGGGCCGAGCAGCTTGCGTGGCTTGTGGACGATCTGAAAGGCAAATCGGACTCGACCCCCATCGTGTTGTTTGCCCACATCCCACTGTGGACCGTAGCGGAAAATTGGGGCTGGGGGACCGATGACGCCGCTCAGGCGCTTGGTCTCGTCAAGCGTTTCGGCTCGGTGACAGTGCTCAATGGCCACATCCACCAGATCATGCAGAAGGTGGAAGGCGCGGTGACGTTCCACACTGCGCGCTCCACCGCCTTTCCGCAACCGGCGCCCGGCACGGCACCATCGCCCGGGCCCATGCGGGTGCCCGACGACAAGCTGCGCACCGTCCTTGGCATTACCAGCGTCGCGGTCAAGCAGGGCACCCAACCACTCGCCATCACTGACAGCGAACTCGTCAAGGCGTGATCTTATGGCTCGCGCCTGAGCCGGGTCCTGCCGTTCACATCCACCAGGAAGGAAGCGGGTGACGCTGACCGCGTCAGAGCCGTCCCATGTAACCAAAAGGCCTCTCTCACATGTCCCTGACCAATGACATCCGCTGCGCGTTCGCGGCGGGCGCGGCGATGTGTTACCTCGCCTATGCGGCACTCGCCGCGCCCGGTGAAACGCGCTTGACCATCGATAATTTCACCTTCAAACCCGCCACCCTCACGGTCCCGGTCGGAACCAGGGTCGTGTGGGAAAACGATGATGATATTCCGCATTCGATCGTCGAAACTGCGGGTAAGTTCCACTCGGCAGCCCTGGACACAGAAGACAAATTCAGCTTCACCTTCGATAAAGCCGGCACTTTCGAATATTTCTGCGGCCTTCATCCACACATGACGGGCAAAGTTGTGGTAATGCCGTAAAACAGCGTATAGCATTCCGACTCAAGTAGATGGAGTCTCACGAGGTTTTCGGATCGCACGCGGCCAGGTAAGCTGACAGGTAAAGTCTATGGAATACCCTAGATCAGTATGGCTGCCGGCGATCATTACTGCCCTCGCCTGGAGCACCACAGCGGCGGTCGCTGCCGAGGAGTGCACGCAGCCTAGCGAGCCCATCGCCACCGACCGGCCGGACACCACCAATTCCAGCGTCGTTGTACCGGTCGGCAGCCTGCAAAACGAGAATGGAGCAAATGTAAGTCGGCGCAACGGCGCCGACGTCTTCGACGGCACCAACAGCCGCTGGCGCCTCGGCATTGTGCCGTGCTTCGAGCTGCTGATCGATTTGCCGAACTATGTGGGGACCTTCCGGGGCGCTGGCCCCTCGGGCTTCGGCAATGTGGCGCCGGCATTCAAGTGGCAGATCAGTCCGATACCGGGCAAGTTCGATCTCTCCTTGACGGCTGGAGTCGGGCTGCCCACCGGAGCCGAGGCGATTGCTGGCCATGGGGTGCAGCCGTATCTGCAATTTCCGTGGTCGGTGGAACTGGGCGACGGCTGGGCCCTCACCGGCATGGTAACGAATTTTTTTACGCCGGAAGATCCCGCCAACAAGTATTCCAATCAATCGACCGTCGTGATCGAAAAGGAGTTCGGCGAGCGCTACTTCCTGTTCGCCGAGTATGTCGGCGACTTCCCGCTCAATGGACCGCCCGGCGCGCTGTTCAATTCAGGCGGCGGCTATCGCATCACCAACACCCAGCAGATCGACTTCCACGTCGCATTCGGCCTCAACCGCAATTCGCCCAATTATATTTTCGGTATAGGGTATTCATTCCGGTTGGACGGCCTGTTCAAGCCGAGAATGTGAAATCGGGGCCACCGCGTCAATATCGAGTTGGACGGCCTGTTCAAGCAACGTCCGTAGTCTGTAGGGTGGGAGAGGCTTGACCGCGTGGGCAACGCGCCGCACTCTCGCGTGTTAAATGCAACGTCACGTCGTCTGCGCGTTGCCCACCCTACGGGCTACTGTGATGCAGCATCACAACGTAGGCGCATTGCCCACGCTGCGGGGGCGTCACGCCGTCAAATTTCCGTATTTGAGTAAATTCGCTTTCTGCCTCTCGCTGCGCGGCGGCAGTTTGAACAGGCGCGCCGCCGTGCCACCGAGAATGTTGTGCTTGGCCTTCTCGGAGGCGAAAGGCAGATCCCAGATGATCGACGGCAGATCGAAATCCCAGTGCGGGTAATCGGAGGCATCCTCGATGCTGACCCGGCGGTCGCGATCAGAAACAAGCTCCATTAAAGTGCCCTCTCTGTGGAGCGCGGGCGTCCCGCCCGCTCTTTCTTCAGTGTGCGCGAGACGCGCGCGGTCCAGCCTTACGTCTTCAGGTTCGCCAGAATCTCCTCCACTGCCCGATCCGCGAGCGCGCGGATTTCCTCGCGAGAGCGGTCCTGGATCGGATGCTGCACGAACACCACCGCCGGGTCGTAGCCGAGCGCCTGGTTCTGCGCCGCTGCCGCGACCTTGAATTCCGTCGTCGCAACCCCGACCGCGACGATCCCGAGCTGTTCAAGGCCCCTGATGTCATGCATACAGCACGACGTGCAGGAACCTCAATCGGCCAGCCCTTCGATCACGAGGTCGCATTCCGACTTGATCCGCTGCTTCAGCTCGATCGGAGCGAGATGGGTGAAGTGCTTCTTGCGATAGCGCTTTACGGCGTGGCCGCGGGCCGTCAGCAGCTCGTCGAGCCGATCGAGGAACTCATCGCCTCGCATTTTGGCAATATCGAACAGCCCGATCGTCTTTCCGGCAATGGACTCTGGCCGCGCGAGGCGTGGCTGAATGGCCGGCGCCGTCTCAGCGGTGGGATCGAGGAGAATGTCTTCCGGCATCGTTATCTGATCTCCCTGGTTATCGGATTTCTTTGGTTACTGGCTCGATGCTGCCTCTTCCGCCGATCGATGAGATGATGGCGGAGTACTTGCCGGCGCTGCCGCCGGCCCGGATGATGTTGAAGGTGCCGTTCTTGAACTTGGGAATGAGGTTATTCGGATCGGCTTTTTCCTCGGCGGTCAGCCCCGAGAGGCCGCTTCGGCCCGGCGCCACTTCACGCACCGGAATTTTCAACAGGTCAAGAAGCTCCTCCTTTACCCGCGCCTTCGACCACCCCGCGTCGTAGAACACGATCGCATGCTCCCGCCCAATCGCAAGAAATGCCTGCACCCCGATGACGTGGCCGGTATGGTAGATCGCCCGGATGCAGCCCGCATAGGAGCGACACAAATCCTCCGGCTGGCGCGAAATGTGGTCTATGGTCTGGGTTATGCCGTCGCCCGGAAATATCGTGACGGTCGAAGCATTGGGCGAATAGCCGAGCGACACCGCATAGGATTCCCAGCGCGGATCTTCCTCGTCTTCGGCAAAGCAGAAGGAATATTTCGCCGGAGTGCCGAACACCGAACGATCGATTTCCCCCGGCCGGCCGCCGCCCACATTGCGCACCACCAGCTGCAGCGTACGGCCAATCGCGGCATTGGCACGATTGCCCTGGCCAAACACGTTGCCCTTCGCGTTCATGCCGATGGCGCGCGCAATCGGCCCGTTGACCATGACCACCGGCGTGCAGGCGTTCGTGGTCGCCAGCACGCCATGGAGCCCAAAGGCCGGCATCAACGCGGCCTCTACCGCAGTCAGCACAACCGGCATGTATTCGGGCCGACAGCCCGCCATTACCGCATTGATGGCCACTTTCTCGACCGTGCAGGGGGTAAGATTGGGCGGGATCAAGCCGATGACTTCGCTCGGCGAGCGCGCAGTGCCGTCGAGCACTTCGAGCACGCGCTCCTCGGTCGGCGGCACGACCGGCAGTCCGTCGGTCCAGCCGCGCTCGTAACAAGTTTCGACCGCGTCGGAGAGCGCGGGGACCACAATGCGGCACGAGGCGAGGCCGGTGTTGCCGTATTTCACCTTGAGCCGTACCGGCATGCGGGGATCCATGGTCTTCGATCCGCAGCCGGGCCGATAATCCGGCAGGTTTTCGCCGAGCCCTGAAATGCCCGTGACTGCCTGCCATTGTGCGCGTTGCCAGCCCACCGCCCGCGCGTCCTCCTGCCCTTCCTTGAGACGGATCAGGGTTGGTACGGTGTCGACCTGGTAGCGATACGAGGTTGCGAGTGCGGTGTCGTCGCACGCATGCGAAAAACCGGCGGCGAAGCTCACGTCATCCTGCACGTAGACTTCGAGCGTGCCGCCCAGGGGCGCGATAAGCTGCTCGATCTGGCGCAGCACCGGGATCGCCAAAACGCAGGTCGGGCAGTCTTGTTTGACGATGGCCAGGAACGTCCTTGCCGGAAATGCCGGCTTGTCGCTCGTTTCGATATGTGGGACAGCCACTTGTGTCATGGCAAGCATCTTAGCCGGGCGTTGCCTCAAGGCAAGGATGCCAGCATGTTAGGTGCGTGTGCGCCTCAAGTCCCGAGACAGCCGATGATCATCGCGACGGCCGGACACGTTGACCATGGCAAGACCTCTTTGGTGCGCACTCTCACCGGCGTGGACACAGACCGGCTGCCTGAGGAAAAGGCGCGCGGTCTCACCATCGACCTAGGTTTTGCCTATCTGCCGCTGCCTGATGGAGCGCTCATCGGCTTCGTCGACGTGCCGGGCCATCAGCGCTTCGTCAAGAATATGCTGGCCGGCGTCGGCAACGTCGATCATGCCCTTTTGGTGGTCGCTGCCGATGACGGCGTCATGCCACAAACGGTCGAGCATGTGGAAATTCTCGACCTCCTCAGCGTTGCCAAGGCGACGATCGCTGTCACCAAGATCGACAAGGTTGCGGCAGAACGCTGCCTGGAGGTGGAGGCGGAAATCCGCGCGCTCCTCGCAACTACGCGCATCGAGCCGGGAGCATTTATCCGTACTTCGGTTCGGACACAGGAAGGCATAGCGGCGCTGCGCGACCACGTCACCACCATTGCGCAAACCCACGTGGCCGCTTCCGTATCCGGCCGTTTCCGCCTGGCGATTGACCGTGCGTTCATCCTGCACGGAGTGGGCATCGTCGTAACGGGCTCCGTACACGCGGGCGTCGCTCACGCCGGCGAGACCGTGACGATTGCGCCTGCCGGCCAGACGGCACGTCTACGCGGATTGCGCATGCATGATCGCAAGGTCCCGTCGGTTCAGGCCGGCGACCGCTGCGCCGTCAATCTGTCCGGTGTCAGCCTCGATGATCTGCGACGCGGTGTCTGGATCGTCACCGGCCCCAACCAGGCCACGCAGCGCCTCGAAGTGGACCTACGCCTGTTCGGGCGCGAACGGCCGCTACGCCATTGGACGCCGGCCCATCTGCATGTCGGCGCCGAGGACCTCACCTGCCGCGTCGCGGTTCTCTCCACCAAGATCGTCCAGCCGGGCGAGACGGCGGTTGCCGCGCTTCACCTCGATCGCACGATCGCCGCGTGGGCAGGCCAGAGATTCATCCTGCGCGATCAGTCAGCCCGGCGGACGCTTGGCGGCGGGCGAATCCGCGATCCGCTGCCGCCGCCACGCCAGAATAATATACAGCGGCTCGTGCGGCTGAACGCACTCGGCGCCCCCGATGCCGAAACGGCATTCGCCCGCATGCTCGCCGCATCGGCTCGTGGATTGGACTTCGACACCTTCGCGCAGTCCTGGAATCTGACGTCGTCGGAATGTGACGCGCTGCTGGCTGCTTATCCCGTCAAAGTCTGCTATGACGGGGACGCACGGATTGCCGTGCGTGCCGATCACTGGAACGCATTGCGCGACTTGATCGTTGAAGTGCTTGGCGCCCATCATGGGAAGCATCCGGAACTGCTCGGCCTCAACGACGTTGCGATGCACGCCGCTATTCGACCTTTGGTCGCAAAACCGCTGTTGCGCCGTGCGGTCGCGGAGCTTCGCGAGGCTGGCATTCTTGCCTGCCGGGGCACCATCATTCACCTTTCCAGCCACCGGGCACAGCCGACAGCGGTGGAGGCCGTCTTGTGGAAACGCGTGGAGCCCGCGCTCGCCGACAACGGTGTGCGCCCGCCGCGCGTACGAGAGCTGGTCGATCGGACCGGCATTTCGCTCGATCGGTTAGAATCGTTTCTCGCCCGCGCCGAGCAGCTGGGCTGGGTTCATCGCGTGGCATCAAATCGATTCTTCCTGCCGGCGACACTGCACGAACTGGAACGGATGGCGGAACGTCTCGCCGCCGAGGATCTGGACGGCGCATTCGCCGCGGCCGATTTCAACCGCATAAGCGGGATTGGGCGTAATCTTACTATCCAGGTTCTGGAATATTTCGATCGCATCGGCATCACGCAGCGCCATGGCGATCGCCGCAGCCTGTCGCACGCCGGCACCTGGACGGGCCAATTGTGAACCGCAACGCCTATGTCTCGACCGATATTGTGTTGCTCGGCAGCGGCCATGCCCATGTGCACGTCATCAAGGCATTGGCGGAGCGGCGGTTAGCGGGCGTGCGGGTGACGGTCGTCACCCGCGATCTCGAAACGCCATATTCGGGCATGCTGCCTGGCGTCGTTGCGGGCCTCTATGAGCCAGACGAGGCGCATATCGACCTCGTCCGGCTCACTGCGGTGACCGGAACCCGCCTCATCCATGCGGAAGCGATCGGACTCGACCGCGCGGACAAGCGCGTGCGGCTCGCCGAACGCCCACCCATTGCCTACGATATTTTGTCGATCGACGTCGGCATAACGCCCGATCTCGCATCCATCGCCGGCGCGGCCGAGCACGGCATCGCTGTCAAGCCGATCGGGGCATTCCTGGCAAAGCTTGAGCACCTGCGGATGCGATGCCGCGTCGGCGAGGTACGGCGTATCGCCGTGATCGGGGGTGGTGCGGGCGGCGTCGAGCTGGTGCTGTCTCTACGCACGCGTCTGCGTGCAGACGCCGTTCGCGACGGCCGTGATCCCGACATCTCCTTTGCTCTGGTGACGGACGGGGCCCTACTCGCAACCCACAATGTCCGGGTCCAGCGGGCATTTCGAAGACACCTTGCGGCGACAGCCGTCGAGCTGCATGAGCATTGCGCGGTGACAGCGCTCAAACCGGGCTGCATCATTGGCTGTGACGGCAAGATCATTCAGGCCGACGCCATGCTGCTTGCAACCAACGCCGCACCGCCCGGCTGGTTTGCGGCCTCCGGCCTCGCGCGCAATGCCGGTGGCTTCCTCGCCGTCACGCCGACGCTCCAGGTCGCAAACGATCCCGATATATTCGCAGCCGGCGATTGCGTCGGCCTCGTCGAGACGCCGCGCGAGAAAGCCGGGGTTTATGCGGTGCGGGCAGGTCCGCCGCTTGCCGCGAATCTTATGCGCTATGCCGTCGGCAAGCCCTTGCGGCTGTGGCGCCCGCAGCGGCGTCATCTTGCGTTGATTTCAACCGGCAATCGCTATGCGATTGCGTCACGCGGTCCCTTCAAGGCAGAGGGTGCGTGGCTGTGGACCATCAAGGACTGGATCGACCGCCGCTGGATGGACATGTATCGCCATCCTGACCACATGCGCATAAAAATGCCGGTCGCTGCGCCGCTGCCCGATGCGGTCGATATGCGATGCGGCGGTTGCGCCGCCAAGATCGGACCCGCGACGCTGTCGCGGGCGCTCGCGCGCCTTGCTCCGCCTCCGCTTGAGAGCGATGTAACCATAGGGCTCGGCGCGCCGGATGATGCGGCCGTGCTGGCGGCGCCGCCCGCGGAAAGCCGCGTGCTGGCAACGGTCGATCTGTTCCGCAGCTTCATCGAAGATCCCTACCTGTTTGGTGAGATTGCCGCGAACCATGCGCTCAACGATGTTTTCGCCATGGGCGGCACGCCGCGCCATGCGCTCGCCATCGCCGTGGTGCCCTATGGCCCGATCGATAAGACGGAAGAAACTCTGTTCCAATTGTTGGCCGGCGCACGCGCTTGCCTCGACCGCGAGAACGCCGCGCTTGTGGGCGGTCATTCGGCGGAAGGTGCCGAGGTCGCGCTCGGCTTCTCGGTCTTCGGCGTGGTCGCGCCGGGTCGCCTTTTGCGCAAGGCGGGCCTGCGGACCGGCGACATGCTCATCCTGTCAAAGCCGATCGGAACCGGAATCCTGTTTGCTGCGCTGATGCGCGGTCGCGCTGGCGCCGGTTCGGTCGCTCGTGCTCTCGATGGGATGAGACAGTCCGCGGGCATGGCGTCGCGGATTCTGGCGGCCCACGGTGCCACCGCTATGACGGATGTCACCGGCTTCGGCCTGGCCGGTCATCTCGGCGAGATGCTCAAGGCCAGCCGCGCAAAAGCCGAGCTCAACCTTGCAGCGATCCCGCTCTATCCCGAGGTGCGCGACCTCGCAGCGGCCGGCATCGCCTCAACGCTGCTGCCGCAGAATCTTGCGATGGCCGGCATCGTGCGCAGCGACCTTAACGCGGTGGGGCGTGCCCTGCTGTTCGACCCGCAGACCGCGGGCGGATTGCTTGCTGGAATTCCGCAAAGCGGCGCTGCTGAGTGTGTCGCCGCCTTGCGGGCGGCCGGATATGACGCAGCGACCATCGGGCAGGTACTTGAAGCAGGAGCGGCGGAACCCGGCATCGTGACGAAGAACGAGATGAATCAGCGCAGCTGCTCCCGCTTGCCGAAATAGGTGGCGCGCGGATTATCCACCGTGATCTTGCGAGCGAGGTCAGCGGGGATGCCGGGCGGAAGGAAATTATCGCCCTCGAACTGCCAGTGGGGGTAATCAGAGGAAAACAGCAGCAGTTCGTCCGAACCCAGATGATCAATGATGCGACTGACGATGTCGGGGGAATCCGGCGCATCGAACGGCTGAACGGTCAGGCGAAAGTGGTCGCGGAAAATCTCCAGAGGGGAACGATCGATCCAGGGTATCTCGGTTCGCAGGCCACGCCAGAACTTCGACATGCGCCATAGAAAGGGCGGCGCCCAGCTGACGCCCGATTCGATGAGCACCACCTTGAGGCCGGGATATTTGGTCAACACCCCCTCGCAAACGAGGCTTGTGACCTGCGACTGAAAGCCCTGCGCCTGTGCGGCGTAGTCCTCAACGTAATAGGTGGGCCAACCCAGTGAGGTGACGGGATGCCGGTAGGCGCTCCCGGCATGAATCCCGATCGGTAGATGGTGACGCTCGGCCGCCGCATAGATCGGCCAGAAATGGCGGCGTCCAAGCGGCACCTCACCCATCGCAAGCACGAGCACCTGGACGAAGCGCGGGTCCTGGGCGCAGCGCTCGATCTCGTCGACCGCAAACTCGACATTCTGCAGCGGCACCACGATCGATGCGCGCAGGCGCGGATCGCGATCGAGCCATTCCTTTGCGATCCAATCGTTTATGGCGCGCGCGAAAGCACGCGCCATGTCTTCGTTCAGGACGAGCTGCACGCCATAGAGGCAGTTGCAGATCGCCAGGCCCGCGCCCCAGCGATCGAACACCTGGGCTTGCAGTTCGCCGATACGGGTTGCTGCCCCCTCCCTTCCCTCCTCCGCTTGCGGGGGAGGGAAGGGAGTGGGCGCACGAAAATCGGGGCGCGCCGAAATCGGCGCGTTGGGCGGATAGCTGATGCTCTCCAGCGAGTCGATACCGCGGTCGACGACCGAATCGCGCCAGAACTCTTCCAGGTAGGGCAGAAGCGCCCGCATGCCCGGTACGCACGGGTGAACGTCGCAGTCGATCGGCCTGAAGTGGGACGGGTCCATGGGTGCACACTTCTATCGGGCGCCCGCGGCCGACACAATGCCGCACCTGCTACCCCGACAGAGCGTCATCCGGGGCAGATCTCTACACGAAACGCCATCGATGGCCTTGGATTGCACTTCGCTTGATCCGGCGACCGGGCGCGCCAACTCACTTCTCCAACAGCGCCGCAACCGCCTTGATGCGATTGCGGGAATACTTCGGCAGCCCCGCGCTAATGGAATTTCCGGTATTGAACGAGCTGTTGCCGGCGAGCACCTGCGCGGGCACCAGATTGCGCAGAATGGGGACGCTTTCCAGCTCCTTCTTCTTTTCGAAAAGATCGCTATCGACCGCGAGTGCGATGAAGGCGCTGGCGACCGACTTCTTGGCGTCGGTTGGATCCGGCTGCAGCACCGCGAGGAACTTGCCGAACTGCATGACCTGGTTGACATGGAAGATGTTCTGTTCGATCGCGCCCGCGATAGGCGCATCGACGCCCGTTGCTTTGGCGAGCGCCGCCTGGTCGATCTCGCCCGGCGGGACCAGCCGAAGTTCGCTCTGAAATTCCATGAAATCGGCGATCTTCTTATGGTTTTCCCGGATTTTGTTCACCAGTGCGATGGCGGTCGGCAGACGCCCTTCGAGCTGATACTTGGATTGGATGCAGATCACGCTGACCCCGCCCTCGCACCATTGGCGTTTGGGATTGCGGTTCGGCGACTTCGGATCCTTGTTCGGAATGACGTCAGCCGCCGCGATCACCTGATGCCTGATCGAGGGATCAAGCTGTTCGAGCATCGCAAGGGTGATCATCTTGGACAGATCGATAGATGCTGCCGGCTTGGCAAGCGCAAAGCGTGCCTCCGCAACATAGACGTGAAACCGTCGCTTGTGCGGCTTCGTACCCTCAGCACCGCCCACTGTGGGCTCTTCGAACGAAGGAAACAGACTCAGTAACTGCTTCTGCTGCGGCCGCGAGCGTTCCCAATCGGAGAAGTGGACGAGCCCGGTCGCCGGATCGACGAGTTCATCTTTGCGGTGATCCGTAAACAGGATCGTTCGGGGCGCAAGCGCGGCCGCGACAAGCGGTGGCAGTGCTGGGACTTCCCGCATCTGGAAATCCTCGGACCAGCAATGAGTCGGCGCACAAACCGCTGCGGCCAGGACTCCAAAAAGTGCCACGTCATGCATTCTTATCTGCATTTCGCATCCTTCTCGCGATTACCGGGATAGTTCGATCAAAAGTCGCCGCGCTGATGGTCGCGCCAGGGCACATCGGGGTCGACGCGACGGGGTGGAGCCCAGCGTCGATCCTCGGCGCTTCGAGAGCGCAGGTCACCATACCCACCATACGGACTGCTGCTCGGGGGCGGGGGAAAGAATTGGCGCTGCGGCGGTGCGAATAGACCGAACAGGCCGAAGAAGCCGTTAGTGTTGGGGCGTTGTGTATAATAATAGCCGCCGCCGGGCTGGCCGCCCGCATAATACCCCCGGTCACCGGCGTTCGGATCGCGAAGATAAGCCTCGCCGTCACCGAGCTCATCTGTCGCGACCTCATTCGGCGACACCAGGGCGTACTGGGTCTCCTCCACCTGCCCATGCCGCAGGCGGAAATATTCGGTGAAGCCCTGAGGGCTGCGTTCGCTCAGCGGGGTGCCGCTGTTGAGGTCGATCTGCATCGCAACTAGCTCTTTTTTCGCGTCGGGCGATGGCGGATTGAGCGGCGTCTTGCGGGCGTAAGTGGCCCAGGTGGCCTCGACGATCTGTTCGAAAATCGGCACCGCGATTCGTCCGCCAGTCTGGCCGTTACCGAGCGTGCGCCGTTTGCCTTCGGCATTATCGTAGCCGACCCAGACACCGATCGTCACATCGTTGGTGAAGCCGACGAACCAGGCGTCGTTTTCGTCGTCGCTGGTGCCTGTCTTGCCGCCGACGTAGGACGAAAGGTACCCGATCGCGCGGGCGGTTCCGCGCGCCACCACACCTTGCAACATGGTACGCAATTGGAAGAACGACGGCCGGTCGCCGGAAGCCAGCCATTTCAGTTCAGGCGTGTGAGTGTAGACGGTTCGGCCGTTCTGATCGATCGCCTCGATGCTGTACGGCGAGGGGCGACGGCCCTCGGTGGCAATCGCCGCGTAGAACGCCGCCATGTCGATGAGGCGGGCCGGCTGGGCGCCGAGAATGAAAGGATAATAGGCAACGCACTCGCGGTAGACCTGAGCGTCAATGGTCAGCTCGCACACCCGCGAAAGGCTCTGGCCAGGGTCGGAGTCGATGCCGCCGTCAAGGAGATTGGCAGTGACGAGGTTTTTCGAATTCTCAAGGCCGCGCCGCAGCGTCGTGATGCCGCCGCCGTAACCATCGGCGTTCTTGGGCGACCAGTAATCCCTCTCCCGCGCATTTGCGGAATTGCCGATGGGCGGAAGGGTCAGAGGCTGGTCGCGCACCAGTGTATTGGGCTGGAGGCCGCGGCGGAGCGCCGCCAGATACGTGAACGGTTTGAGCGAGGAGCCGGGCTGGCGTACGGCCTGGGTCACACGGTTAAGCTGACTCACCGGATAGGAGAAGCCGCCTGTCATAGCGAGGATGCCGCCGGTCTTGTTGTCGAGTATGACGGCTGCACCCTGAACGGTCGGGCGGACGCGCAGGTCGACCCGGACCTGCTTGCCCTTGGGTTCACTGACCTTCACGAAAACGACGTCATAAAGATTAAGGCCGCGCCGCCCCGCGAGCCCGGCCGAGGATAACGGCATGATGCGGCCATCCGCGAGGCCGACGCGTACGCCATTGCGGTCGCCAGCGTTCGACAGCACGATCGCGGTCGACCAGTGCACATCATAGAGCGGCAGGTGCGCGGCTTCGAGCGCCTCCTGCCAAGCGGGCTTCGGCTTGACAACCGGTGGCGCCGTGGGCGTCAACGGCATCGGTCCGACGATGCCGGGTGGGGCGGCTGCAGCCTTGGGGCCAGACAACCCCGGACCTGGTGCTAGCTTTCCGGCGTTGGTGCCGCGCGACGCTTTTGTCCCGACGTCTGGCGGGACGGCGGAGCCACGGGCAGCGACCGCAGGCTTGACATCGACGGTCGCCGGAGTTTCCGGGGCGGCCTTGGACATCGACGCTTCGATGCGCCGCACCGCGTCCGAGAGATTTGCTTCCGGGCCGTGCCATCCGGTGCGACCGGTTCGAATCTCGTATTGGGCCAGGCCTTCTTGCAGGGCTACCTCTGTTGCGCGCTGGAGGTCCGGGCGAATCGTCGTGCGCACGGTCGTCCCAGCCGTCGTCAAGGGACCAATTCCCGTGAGCGATCGTGCTTCACGCGTCACATGGTCGAGGAAGTAGTATCCCGAATCCCTTTGCTGAGCCTGGCTATAGGCGACCATTTGCGGCAACGAAATCTTTGCCTTGTCGATAGCCGTGGCGACTGCAACGCCGTCTTCCTGCATTCGACTCACCACGTAGGCAAGGCGCTCTTGGGCACGATCGGGATGACGGTCGGGACTGTAATAGGTCGGGCCCTTGGGTAGGCCTGCCAGCATGGCGCCTTCCTGCAAAGTTAAGGCGGCAGCCGGCTTGCCGAAATAATTACGTGCCGCCAACTCGACACCCCATGAGCCGCGGCCAAGGTAAATCGAGTTGAGATAGAGCTCCAGGATATCGGATTTCGACAGCGTGCGCTCGACGCGAGACGCGACGATGATCTCCCGCATCTTGCGCTCATAGGTGACGTCGTCGCCCACCAGCAGGTTCTTCACAACCTGCTGGGTGATGGTCGAACCGCCCTGCGGTCGACCTGGCCGCGCAAGGTTCGACACCATGGCGCGAACGAGACCGCGCTCGTCGACACCCTTGTGCTCGTAAAAGCGCTTGTCCTCGGCCGCAATGAACGCCTTCTGGACGTGAGCCGGGATATCCCGCAGCGGCACCCAGATCCGGCGGTTATTCTCGGTAAGATCGGCGAAGCGCTCGCCTCTGGCGTCGAGAATCCCGCCCGCGCCGGCGATATTGGCGCCCTTGAGGCGGCCGGGATCGGGCAGGTCGGCGACGGCGCCGTTATAAAATCGGATCACCTCTGCGAGATCGACCAAAGGGCTCTTGGCGTCTTCGTTCTTGCAGAACTGCCTGTAAACCGTGAGCAGGCTGTCGAACTTCAAGCCGTGAAGCGCCTTGATCTCGGTCGAGATCGCTTCCGGATCGTCCATCGCGGTCTTGATGAGATCATCGATATCGATGGATTCGACATCGAAAGCCTTGCGCATGTGCGCGCAGCCATCACGCAGGATGCGCGTCACTTCGGCTTGATCGCGCGCCGGGTCAAAGTGGGTTTTGATGGCGTCCGGCCGCGTCGTCACCAAACTGAGCGTGAGGAACGCAGCTAATAACTTGACGAGAATCGCATCCATGAACGCAGACAGTCCGTTTGCAGCCCAGGTTTCCCGCCCTTCGGGCGATAGCGCATCCCCACGACGGCTTTTTTAGGGTCTATCCTGCTACGATGAATATCCACAGGCCCTAATGCAGATAGCCGGCGAAGCTCCAATTGGTTCCCAACCTGCGCGTTGCTAACACATCATTGCACAAGCTTTTCTTAACCACGGAAAAAAAGCGCCTGCGGCGTTTGCCATCTCCCGCTTTCCATGGCCTCCGGCGACGATCATCCCAGCGCGCCGCTCGTAAGCCACGACGTTTGCGCAGCTTTATGCCATGTTACCGGGTCAGCTTGTGAATCGCGAGCCCAGAATTGGATGGGAAATGAATCCGGTCAAAACGGGGAAGGATCATGTCGCGAGCCTGCACGACGGCCGTGACGTTTACGTTCATGGCGAGCGCGTCGCCGACGTGACCACCCACAAGGCTTTTCGCAATTCCGTTGCCTCGGCGGCTGCGCTTTACGACTTTCAGGCCCAGCCCGACAAAGTCGAGATCATGACCTTTGCGAGCCCGGACACCGGACGACGGGTCAATCGCTGCTGGCAGCTTCCGGAGAACTACACCGAATTGGTTGGCCGGCGTGGGGCGCTGGAGGCCTGGGCGGAACTGCATTTCGGCTTCATGGGGCGTTCGCCCGATCACGTGGCCTCCTGCATCTCCGGCATGTTCATGGGGATCGAGCTGTTCGAGGCCTATGACCGAAAACGCGCCGCTGCCTTACGTGACTATTACCGGTTCGCCCGGGACAATGACGTATTCCTGACATACGTCATCATCAACCCGCAGGCCGATCGCTCCAAATCCGCCCACGAGCAAGCCGACCCCCACCTTGCTGCATCGGTCGTCGACGAAGATGCCAAGGGCCTGACCATCAGGGGCGCCAAAATGCTGGCGACGTCCAGCATCATGGCCAATGAGGTGTTCGTCACCTGTATCCAGCCGCTGGTCCCCGGTGACGAGAAGCAGGCAGTGTCGTTCGCAGTCCCAATGAACGCCAGGGGCCTTCGGGTGCTGTCGCGAAAATCCTACGAGGAGAGCGCGGTTTCCGAATTCGACAATCCGCTGTCGAGCCGTTTCGACGAAAACGATGCGGTGCTTTATTTCGATGAAGTCAAGGTCCCATGGGAGCGCGTGTTCGTGAACCAGAACATCGACATGACGCTTAAGCAGTTTCATGGGACGCCGGCCCACGTCTACCAGAACTATCAATGCCAGATCCGACTGCTGGTGAAGATGCGCTTCCTCGCCGGGCTCGCCCACCGCATCGCCGAAGCGAACGGGACTATCGGATTTCCGTCGGTCCGCGATTCGCTCGGCCAACTCGCCGCGGAGGTGGGACTCGTGGATGGTCTGTTGCATGGCATGGAAGTCAAGGGGCGCCAGGCCGGCGCCTACTTCGTACCGGACCGCCACCTCCTTTATTCGGCGCAGACGCTCACCCAGCAGCTATACCCGAAGGTGATCACCACGATCAGGGACCTCGCCGGCGGCGGTCTCATCATGCTGCCATCGAGCGCTACGGACTTTGACGACCCGATGCTGGCCGGCCTTATTCACAGGACCCAGAAATCTCCTGCGTTCACGCCGGAGGAGCGGGTCAAATTCTTCAAGCTCGCATGGGACGCCGTTGGATCGGAATTCGCGTCGCGCCACGTGCAATACGAAATGTTTTACGCCGGCGCATCGTTCGTCACGCGTGGCCATTCTTATCGCACGTTCGATTGGGCCAAATGCCGGGGCATGGTGGATGGCCTCATGGCGAGCTACCCGACACCGGGGCGGTCAGCAGAGGAGACCGCTGCGGCGGAGTGAACGTGCTCACTCGCGCGGCGGATAGTTGTGCACGTCGCCGTTGATAGCCCGCACTTCGTAGCCCTGCTCCGCACCTCCCGTCATCTCAACATAACTGGGCCCAATCGGGACCTTGCCGGCGCCGCCGGGAATGTCGAGCATATAGGCCGGCTGACATAGGCCCGAAAAATGCCCGCGCATTTGCCTCATCAGGTCCTGACCAGTCTCGATCGAGGTATGCAAGTGGCTGGTGCCGGGAGCGAGGTCGGCGTGGTGCAGATAGTATGGCTTGATGCGGCACTCGACGAAGGCACGCATCAGCGCGCTCAGGGTTTCCACGTCATCATTGACCCCGCGCAACAACACAGTTTGGCTCAGCATCGGAATGCCCGCATCGACGATCCGGGCGCAGGCGGCCCGGGCCGCTGGCGTCAGTTCGCGAGGATGGTTGGCATGAAGCGCCACGTAGGTCGTCTTTCCGGGTGCCCTCAGGGCCGCCACCATTTCAGGGGTAATTCGCTCAGGTGCCACGGCCGGCGTGCGCGTGTGGACCCGGATGATCTTGACGTGGTCTATGGCGGCGAGTGTCCGCACCGCAGCGTGCAGGCGGGCTGGTGGCAGCACGAGCGGATCGCCGCCTGTCAGGATGACTTCCCAAATCTCCGGATGTTGTCTGATGTACTGGTAGGCCGCCTGCCGCTTTTCTGTGGTCAGCCCTCCTCGTCCGCCGGGGCCGACCATCTCGCGGCGAAAGCAGAACCGGCAATAGACCTGGCAGGTGTGCACCAGTTTCAGGAGCACGCGGTCTGGGTAGCGGTGCACGATTCCCTCGACCGGACTGAACGCATCGTCGCCGATTGGGTCGGCCCGCTCCGGCGGCCGCGCCTCAAGCTCGGCGGGTTCGGGGATGAATTGGCGCGCGATCGGATCGTTCGGGTCGTCACGATCGATGAGGTCTGCCATTGTGGGCGTGATTGCGACGGCGTAGCGCGTCACCACCCGCTCCAAAGCTGGGGTTTTTGTGGCCGGCACCAGTCCGGCATCCCGCAGGTGTGCAACGCTGCGCAAGGTGTTGGTCGTCATTGGTCGCCCTTAGCGCGGATTCCGGTCGGGTTGAAGCACCTGTCGCGGGGGCGTTGCCGGCATCGTCCCGGCCACCCCGATTATTTACGGCAGGGGCGTCCATATGACCTGTTCGATGCGGGACGCCCTCGCCGCCAGCATTACAAGACGGTCGAAACCGAGCGCGCAGCCACTCGCCGGCGGCATCCCGGCAAGGGCGGCGAGGAAGTCTTCATCAATCGGATAACGCTCTGCGTAAAGCTGCTGTTTCTTTGCCATTTCGGCTTCGAAACGGATGCGTTGCTCGACCGCGTCGACGAGCTCACCGAACCCGTTGGCGAGCTCGACGCCGCAGATGAACAGCTCGAAACGCTCTGCAACACGCGGGTCGGAAGCCTTTGCCCGCGCTAACGCGGCCTCATGGCTCGGGTATTCGGTTAGAAAGGTGGCGCGGCCATTACCGATCCTGGGCTCGATGCGCTCCACCAGGACACGGCTGAAGATGTCGCTCCAACTGTCGTTGGCGGCCAGTCTGATGCCGGCTGCTTGGGCCTGCGCAGCTAGTCCGTCGGTGTCAGAGCCACCGTCTCCAAGCGTTGCCAACAGATCGATCCCCGCATAGCGCTTGAATGCCTCCGCGACCGTGAGGCGTTCCGGAGCAGCCAACGGATCAGCGTCGCGGCCACGGAACGAAAATCGGCCCGTCCCGGCTGCGGCGGCTGCGACGGCCAGAAAGCCGGCACAATCGTCCATCAGGGCTTCGTAAGATTCTCCTGTCCGGTACCACTCCAGCATGGTGAATTCCGGGTGATGCAGTGTCCCCCGCTCGCGATTGCGAAACACGCGGGCGAACTCGAAAATCCGCCGTTCGCCGGCTGCCAGCAGCTTCTTGCAAGCGAATTCCGGGGATGTATGCAGGAATAGCGGCTGCCGGAGGCCGTCCGGCGCCACCAGCTCGGTTGCGAAGGCATGCAGATGGGCCTCGTTGCCAGGGGAGACCTGCAGGATGGCGGTCTCGACCTCGGCGAAATCGCGCGCCTCCATATACGCGCGCAACGCAGCCAGCACGCGCCGCCGCGCCCGCAGGAAAGGCTGCCGGTCAGCATGGATGTCCGGCATCCACCATGACGAAGGCTGTGGCATGGAACCCTGTGGCTACGTCGCGGGTTGCACGCCGGTGTTCGACCGGGCACATCCGCCAAAAGTGCTGGCGCCAAAGCTCAGGATGAGTATGTTGCGGGCCATAAATCCGGCAGAGGGCCCCCAATCGGATGCCCATTTGGCCGCCCGGCTCTTTACTGATTGAGGGATTGCGCCTGTGAAAGTCATCGCCAGCTCGCTCCGCAAAGGAAATATTGTTGATCTCGATGGCAGGCTCTACGTCATCTTGACTGCCGAGAACATCCACCCCGGCAAAGGGACGCCGGTTACCCAGGTCGATATGCGACGATTGAGCGACGGCGTGAAGTCCTCGCTTCGCTTTAAGACCACCGACCAGGTGGAGCGCGCCCATGTGGAGGAACGCGAATTTCAATTCCTCTACCACGATGCGGACGGTTTCCACTTCATGAACATGGAGAATTACGATCAGATTGCCGTCTCGCAAGACGTCATTGGGGATCAAGCCGTGTATCTTCAGCCGGAGATGAAGGTCCGGCTCAGCGTCCACGAAGGCGTGGCAGTCGGCATCACACTGCCGCCACGGGTGACCCTTGAAGTCACGGAGACCGAACCCGTTACCAAGGGCCAGACGGCATCGTCCTCCTACAAGCCGGCCATACTTTCCAACGGGGTGCGAACCTCCGTGCCGCCCCATATCGTCCCCGGCACACGGATCGTGGTCTCGACGGAGGACGGGTCCTACATGGAACGCGCCAAGGACTGACCCGTTACTATTTCCCCGACACATTCTGCGACTTCCCCGACGCATTCTGCGACGCCTGGAAAATGGCGAGCGCGCAGAGTTTCCAGTCCGCACCATGATGTATGGCGTCGATTGGGGGCAGGGAACCGCAAATACCTGTGTATTCTGGCCTCGACCCGCCCAGATCCCCGTCGCTCCAGCCATCAGCGCGTTGACCTATTTCGTCGCAGGGCTGCTCTGAACGCCCTACGTCCCCACGCGCAGCGGAGCGTTGAGCTTGCGCAGCGCCGCGACGACCGACAGCGCCGTGATCCGGCCCGTCCTGGGATTGTCCGACGGGATATTCTCGATCGAGAATGAAAAACGCGCGGAATCCGAATCAACTTCGATGGAGTGGCAGTTTCGTGTCACCGTCGGATCGGCCCAGATTTCGATCGTCGTGCGATCGGGACCGATGCCGGCGAGCGACAGCGCCGCCGCCACGTTGACATTTTCCGGAAAGCCGGCGGCGGCCTCGCGGGCCGTACCGGCGAAAACACGTTTGGCGGTGTTGAGGCCTTCGACCGAAATCCCGTTCTTGACAAGGTATGCGGCGCCCGCGAGGCCGCGCGGCGGCTTGCGGGTGGTCATGCGCACCGAATGAATGGTGCCTTCGGCGGCCGCCGCGACCGCATCGAGGCCCAAGAGCGCACCGGTCGGTACGATGATCTGGCCGCCGTGCTGGCGGGCGAGATCGATCAGGTGCGGCCGCGGCAGTAGCGCCCCGGCACTCAGCACCATGACGCGCTTGCCGGCCGCCAGCATGGGGACGCAAATTTGTTCAAAAATTTCGGCCGGCGCGCATTCGACCGCCAGGTCAGCGTGGCGGGGCAAGTCGGCAAGCTCCACCAGCGGGCAGGAAATCTTCGCCTCGTCCAGCCACAGCTTGGCCTTGGCGGTGTCGCGCGCTGCCGCGCAGGCGAGCGTGAGGCCGGGCATTCCGGCAGCCAATTGCCGTGCGACGACGCGCCCGATGGCGCCGAGACCCGCAATGGCGACCCTGGCCTCATTCACGACGCTCATCTCCGGTTGGCCCATGGCTCATACGCCGGAGCGCCCCGTGCGGCAAGCCGCGGTTGAGGTGCCACGAACAGTGCCGCGGCTCCCTCGTCGGAGCACTGGGTTCGTTCCGACGGTGCCGGGCAGCCTCACAGAGCCGTTCCGATGCGATCGAATCGTCACCATCCATCTGGAACAGGATGCTGTCGTGCCCGCTTCGCGGCCATCCGCCTCCTCGCTGTGACGGCTCAGGAAGCAAGGCGCATTTTGCCAGAGGGCTCAGTTCGGATTCCGCGCCTGTCGAAGTAGCGCTGCAGCACATCGGTCGTACCGGAACGATCGGCAAGCGCCACATAGGTATCCGGCCGGAGCAGATAGAGCGCGTGCTGGAGGAGGCCAGCGTCTCCATGCTTCGATCGCCATGGGAAAACATGGAGCGGCAGATCGTGTTCCTTGCACCATGTGCTCAATTCCAGTCTGACGGCGCCATAGACGTGCACCTGCCAGGCCATTGTCACGAGAGGATCGTAATTGTTGGTGCCATCGGCAACGACCCAAGGCAGGCGGTCGCCGCCGTGAACATTCCCGGCTTGTCCTTCACTCAGATAGCTGTGCCGATAATTGATGGTGACTTGAGACACCGTTCGAAACATGAATTCACGCCAAGCTTCGAATTTCGCCAATATCGGAAATACGGCTGGGACGATGCGCATGCGGATGATGTCGGCGAGCTTGCCCTCCGCCGTCGCAAGGGTGAATACCCGATCCGTGGTCTTGACCAGACGCCGCGCGAACGCAATGCGCTCGGCCTCGTAGCTGTCAAGCAGCTTTTCCGGTTCCGATGGGCGATCTGCAAGCACGGCTTTCAGCTTCCAGGCAAGATTGATGGCATCGCCGATACCGGTGTTCATGCCCTGCCCGCCGGCGGGACTGTGGATATGTGCCGCATCGCCGAGGAGGAAGGCGCGGCCTTTCCGGAAATGTTCAGTCACGCGATGGTGGACATGATAGGTTGAAAACCAGTTCACCTTTTCGACCTTGACCTTGAGGTTTTCGATTATCCGACCGCTGACGTCGTCAAATTTGAGCGCGTCGGGATGGGCGGCGCGTTCGTCCCGCGCGGTCCCGATCAGCCGCGCACGCCCCTTTCCGGCTAACGGAAAAACGGCAAGGAAGTCCGCCTCGTCGAGATCGACATGCAGCTCACCGTCCAGGGTGGGACCGGACGCCTCCACATCTGCGACATAGAAGAGTTGGCGATAGGTACCACCCGGATAGCCGGTACCCATCGTTTCGCGCACAATAGAATGCGCGCCGTCACAGCCGGCGATGTAGGCTGCATCACAGCTCTCTTCCTGGCCATCAGCTCGACGCAAGCGAGCGATGACGTGCGTGCCTTGATCGCTATAACTGAGAAGTTCAGTTTGCCGCTCGACGGAGACGCCCAGTTCGTTCAGTCTTGTGATCAAGAGTCTCTCATGCTCATCCTGAGGAAAGATCTGCAGGAAGGAAAAAGGGGTCAGTTCTGAGCCAATTTCCTCGAAAGAGATGCGGGCCTTCGATTCGCCCTTGACCCAAAGATGGACCGCCGGGACCTTGTGGCCATGCCCGACGACGAAATCGGTGAGATCGAGTTGGCGGTAAAGTTCGAGTGTCCGCGCGTGGACGGCGAGCGCGCGGGACGTCGTGCCCGGCGCGGTGGTCTTGTCGATAATGCGCACTTTGACTCCAAGCTTGGTCAGCCAGAGAGCGAGGACCAAGCCGGTGGGCCCGGCGCCAATGATCAGGACGTCACTGCGCATGATGTGTCATCCATTGAACTGTGTTTGCGGCGTCCCGCGTCAAAATGACTTTTGAGCGCGGCATACTTTTGAGCGCGGTAGACATGTGATGCCCGGCCCCATCGACGGGCGCGATCACCATGTGTCCAGGCGCTGCTGCGGCTTGCTCGGCTGCTGTCACAAAACAGATCCGCAGCCTCAGGCCGTCACGTATGTGCGCCTCGCGTTTGGGTTTCAGGGTAGCCCAGGGCGCCCTTGACTGAAACAGCCTGAGGAGCAAACGTGACCGCCCTGCACGCGGTTCCGGTGAGTGCATCGCGCTCAGCCCCGAAGCGGGTGTCGCGTGTGCCGCTGCTCACGACCAGCACGACCGACGGTGTTCTCCAGCCGCTGAACCATCCTGCCCCATCTGAGTGCCAGCCGGAAAACCGACGGTGGCAAACCGCGGCTTGACCTGCGGCCCTCGTTTGCCCGATTGTGCGGGCAATCGCGGAGGAAACCATGCGCAAGACGTCCAATTTCATCACAACGGTCGCAATCGGTCTTGTGGCCTTAACGGGGGCATGGGCTCAGACCTATCCGAGCCGGCCGATCACGATGATCATCCCGTTCGCAGCCGGCGGCCCTACGGACGTTTTAGGCCGGCTCGTCGGGCAACGCATGGGGGAAGTGCTGGGGCAGCAGATCATCGTCGAGAATGTTGGCGGGGCTGGTGGAATGACAGGGGTGCTGCGCGTCGCCCAGGCAGCGCCTGACGGCTACAACATCGTGCTCGGCACGGTTGGCACCCACGCCCAGAACCAGACCCTGTATAAGAGGCCGCTCTATAATGCCGCGACCGACTTCACCCCCGTAGCGCTGATCGCCGAAGTCCCCACGGTGCTGATCGTGCGCAAGGACCTGCCGGTCAGTAATCTCAAGGAATTCGTCGCGTACGCCAAGAAAAATCAGGACAAGATGAGCTTCGGTTCGGCCGGCGCAGGTTCGGCTACCCACCTCGCTTGCGTCGTGATGGATGCCGTCATGGGCACCCACGTGACCCACGTCCCTTATCGCGGCACCGGGCCGGCAATGAGCGATCTTCAAGCGGGGCGCATCGACTATCTTTGCGAGATCCTTACGACCGCCAAGGCACAGATCGACGGTGGCACCGTGAAGGCCATCGCCCTGATGAACAAGACGCGTTCGCCCGTGCTGCCGGACGTGCCGACCACGGTGGAGCAAGGCGTTGAGAACGCCGAGGCCTACACGTGGAACGCCATCTTCCTTCCCAAGAATGCGCCGGATGCCATAGTTAACAAGCTGAATGACGCGACGCTCCAGGCCATGCACAGCCCCGTCGTCAAGGAGCGCCTCGAAAGCCTTGGTGCTCAGATCGTTTCCGACGACCGCGCCACGCCGGCTTATCTTGCGGATTTCGTAAAAAGCGAAATCGAAAAATGGGCCGTCCCTATCAAGGCTAGCGGCGCAACGGCGGATTGACACGGATGACGGATGAGAGACGACAGAGGTCAGAAATCCGAGAACAGACGACAGAGGATGGAAGACGGAGGAAGACGAGGCTACATTTTCCATCTTCTGACCTGTGATCTCCGTCCTCTGATATGTTCGAGAATTTCACCCGTCGCGAGATTGCGACCAGCGGCGCCCGCATCGTTACGGTCTATGGCGGCAATGGCCCGCCCGTCCTCTTGATGCACGGCAATCCGTTCACTCATGCGAGCTGGCACAAGTTCGCACCTAAGCTTGCCCAGGAATTCACCGTGGTATGCACCGATCTGCGCGGCTACGGCGATTCCGAAAAGCCGCCTGGCGGCGACGCCCACGCGGGTTACTCGTTCCGTGCGATGGCCCAGGACCAGGTGGAGGTGATGGCGGCGCTCGGCTTCGATCGCTTCATGGCGGCGGGCCACAACCGCGGCGCCAGAGTGCTGCATCGCATGGCGCTCGACCACCCCGGCAAAGTCGCGCGCGCCGCCATCCTGGACATCATCCCGCAGCACCATTTGTTCAACCACATGACCCGGGAATGGGGAAAGGCATCCTATCACTGGTTCTTTATGATCCAGCCATTCGATCTGCCGGAACGGCTGATGGGAGCGGATCCGGACTATTTCATCTCCCGGAAACTCGCCAAGACCGAACAGGGGTTGAGCTTTTTCGGCAAGGAGGCGTTGGCCGAATACATGCGTTGTTTTCGCAACCCGGCCACGATTCATGCGATGTGCGAGGACTACCGCGCCACCTTCGGGGTGGACTTCGACATGGACACCGAGGATTTTGCCGCCGGGCGCAGGATCGAATGCCCCGTTCTGCTTCTCTGGGGGGCGACAGGCGCTGTCGGGCGTAACCACAAGCCCGCCGAGGTTTGGCGGCACTACGCGCTCGATATCCGTGACGCCGTCGCGCTGCCGTGCGGCCACTATCTCTCCGAAGAGGCGCCCGACGAAACTTACCGTGCGCTGCGCGCCTTTTTTGCCGGCCGCGGCAGCTCAACCATTGCCCCTTAAATTCTTCCACCGCCAAGGTGGTGGTGGAAGTTCGAAACCAGCAGCACCACCGCCAAGGATACCTCAAGCCGGCTCTGGGGCTTCAAGGCCGGTTCCTACGGGTCCTGGAGGTGGCTTCGCTCAAAAAAGCACCACGTGGCCCCTGCATCTCATCAGAAGGTAAGCTAGTTCTGCCAAATGACGCCGTGGGCGATCCCGAGAAATGGATTGAATACGCCGCCCCGTGGGGTTGCCGGCAGAAGGTGCGCTTGGCGGGGCTTGGCTAGGGTCAAAACCCGGCCTCACGCCGTTGCTGCGGGCACTGATGGGCCTCGGTGGGGCCGGGGCCGGCGCTACAGCGAGCCACGGCAAAGATTGGGCGTGGATACTCAAGCTGTTGGGCGGTGAAATTGCCGCCAAGAAAATGGGGCTGCTGTAGCTGCCGAATTCGCGATTGCCGTCAGCGAGTGGCCTAGGCTGCAAGGGCTATATCAGCCGAGGCGCCTACCCGCGCGCCGTCGCTGTTTGTTCTTGGGTCCGAAGAAATGGCGAAAACCTGCACCGGATCAGCAATGTTCTTGAGCAGCGCCTCGCCCATGTCTCGGAAATCAGCTTCGATCGTTGCCCGTACGAGCCTCCAAATATCTGCCGAAACGCATACACCGCCGGGTGCTGCAAGGCCCTCGATACGAGCTACCAGATTCACGGCATGGCCGTAGATGTCCTCAGGCTCGACAATGACGTCGCCGAGACCGACAGCCATGCGCAGGTCAATACGGCGGCTCTGCGGCACCCCAGCATTACGCACTGCCATAACCTGCTGCATGTGCAGCGCGCAACGCACGGCATGAACAGCGCTGGCGAACTCTGCGAGAGCCCCATCACCCGTGTGTTTGACAACGCGACCGCGATACTCACGAATTTTCGGCTCCATCACCTCTCGCCGGCAGTTCAGTAAGCGCTCGTGGGTACCCTCCTCGTCCGAATTCATCGAACGCGAATAGCCAACGACATCGACGATAAGGATGGCAACCAGCCGACGTTCAAAATGCCTCCAATCTCGGAGCGGGCACCTCCCATGCACTTGCAGATATTGGCGAACTGCCACGAGTGCCGCCCCGTGCTTAGTCACGAAAGCGCTTCCGGTGAGCAGTCCAGCGGCAAAAGCTTCACCAAAGCGAGATAAAAATTTATCGAACATGGCCGCGCATCCACCGATCGCAGGAGCCTATCAAAAACCGTCAGCGAAAAAGCAATTCCCCGTCGATAGCCACACCTCTCACCACCGCCAAGGCCAACCCCGGCGGAGCCGGGGGTGACCTTCGTATCTAACGCAGGCGCTCACGACGGCAGACGGCCGCATCAAGACGAGCTGCGTCGGCAGTTAGTCCCTTATAGCGGGCGTCGAACACACTGCCGGGCAGTGCTTGCGAGCCATGCTGCCGGCTCGAACGCGAGCGGTATTCACCATCGCGGCGGTAGCCAAGCAGACCCACGTACCCAACACCTGCGGCAACGGTCATTTGTCTGACCTGCCGGGGACTTGGTTCAAACTTCTGGGATGAGGCTGCTTCAGTGAGACCGGCGTAAAACGCCGCGAACAGTCTGAAGGTTGAAAACCCCTTGTGCACCAAGGCCATCTGCCCTCTCCTCCCTTATCGGCGGAGGGGCTGGCCCTACGCCGGCTATTCCAGTTCCGTAAACCCGGGTACGGGTTTGGTCTGTTGGTGCGAACCGCGCGCATCCATACAGGCCCAGCCGCCCGATCGAACGATCGGTCGGATGGTCGTCATAAACGCGCAATATGAGCGTAGCGAACGCATTGATGCCTCACAGAGAAGCTGCACTTATACTCGCCGGAACGAGAAAATCAAGAACAAACCAGCGAGTAGTCAGTGATAGCCGATAAACAAAATGATTGTTGCGCAAACACGGTGCTCGCAATTCGAAAATTTCACCGAAAAACCACTAAGGCCCCGTAAAACAACTAAGGCCCCACCATTGCAAACGGCTTTCTTGTTGGCCGCATCGAGATAGATTCTCAATATCGTCGTATGCAGCAGCCTTCGACTTGTACGGCGTTACGCTCAGCGAAAATTGACGGGCAATTTCTGCGACACCCGGCGACTTGAGGGATTTTGATGCCTGAGTTTCTTCAACGCCAGATCAAAGGCGTCTTGATTGGTACCCGCTTCGCGGAGTTCGGTGAGATGTTGTTGGATGAGGTTCGGGTCAACGGAAGTGCTCGACCCTGCGCGGGTGGCACGCTTGGTAGGTTTTTTGGCAGGTTGGCTCAGACCTCGCTTGATATCGGCGCAGGCCTTGTCAACTGGCATATCGGAGTACGGTTTGAGCATCTCGGAGAAGGCCTCAAGGTCCTTCACCGCAGTCTTGGCACCTGCTGCCAAGCATAGGTGCTGTATGTTACCCAAGACGGTGCGCAATTCCCCCACCGTCATTGAGCTGCGACTCGCAGTCTGGAATACCTTTTCGAATATCATATAGGTTCTCTACATTGAGGGGCTGGCGGTGGCCTGATTCGCTACAAGCTTGGCCAACACCGCGACCGTCATGGATTCGCGGCCATCGCACAAGGCAGGGATTTCCTTCAACGCGTCTGCTGCCATTTCGTTGCCAGCCTCGCGATGGAGGTGGGTGGCGGCCTCGAGGATTTTCCGCATATCGCTGAGTTTCATGCGGCGGCTCCGGGTTGCTGAGAAGCCGTCGTTTGCCGAGAAGCCCATCCATTGAGCCGTAGCTGATTGCCTGCAGGATTGGCCGCAAGCAGATTCCTCAGCCTCCCAATGGCCTCTTGCCCCAATTCATTGAACCAATTCTTCACAGTATCATCCTTGAAGTAGGCCAGATCAGCACCGGTCGGGGCTTTTTTTGCTTTAGCGACCTGATCGGGTCGATGATTTCAAATCAATGCAGAACGGATCGATCTTCAGGCTGATAACTGCCGTGCTTGGTCTACGGCAGTGACCGAGTATAGGCGGCCCAAACCGAACAGGGACGATTTCGCTAAGGGTTGGGCTGCCACTTCGAAGGGGCCAGAACTTTTATTGGTACCGTTTTCATCCTGGGCAGCGATCCAGCGTCATTCGGTGGTGGTGTTGGTCGTTTCACGACATAAAACGGGTGCGTTTCGGGAACTATGGTGAGGCCGGGCAGCTTAGGCACGTCCGGCCTTTTACGCAGGTCAACAGCAGCAAAGACAGTCCCAGGGATTGAGGATGGGACAATATCCATTTGAATGTCCAGGCGTTGGGCTTCCATTGGCGTTAGGTAAGTAAAGGCACGTGACGCTCTGCCAAAGAGGCCGACTTCTTCACTATAACCAAGGTCAGTCAGATATCTTATAGTTTGCGCATTTCCAGAAGGCGAGACTTCGCCAGTACGCATATCAATCGAACTGTGAAAACCAATCAACGAAGTTACCGTTTTGCTGTGTTTAACCCCTCCAAGCCAAATCAACGCACATGCTGAAGTGCACCAATGTTCTACATGCGTGGTCCACCCTTTTTCGCGGATTAGCCAACCGATGTTGTAAGCGGGCCTCTGAAACCCTCCACCGGAATGAAGAACCACAACCATGTGCTGATCGTATGGCTTCACCGCGTTTTCGAACTTCTGATCATCACCGATTTCTATGGTGCCCAGAACGAATATTTTATCGCCTTTGATTTGGACTTCTGCGGCTGCGCAAGGTAAGGCTACGCTCATCAGCAGCCCGGCTAAGAATCTGCGCATGGGTTAAACTGCTCTCAAGAGGGCAATGGCTTGATTGTACCCCGCGACGGTGACGACGCAACCTTGTCTCGCCGCCTAGTCCGCGCCCATCGCCTTGCGTGAGCGAAGGGGCGATCAAGAATTATTCGTTTGACTGACCATTCCACCGTATTGGAGGTGTCCCGGATCGATGGCGCAACTAACAGTTGCGATGGCAGCTCGGCTAATAGCCTCGACAAGCCTAGAATATTGGCACCCTCCCGCTGATGACTTTGCTATGCTTCGTCTGGAGCTAGGAGGGCTGGTGTTGATGGTACGTAGGCGGCTAGGCCGCCAACGACCGCTGACAAAGGCGCAGCAAAATGAAACGGCTGGTCCTCCTGGTAGCCGTCATTGGACTACTCCCCACATGTGCGCAAGCT